>WNFP01000312.1_pt1 | contig 51350 bp, 50 predicted proteins | sample 5400201 | NCBI WGS metagenome assembly WNFP01 (sample SAMN13153355, study PRJNA577476) | soil metagenome | isolation source: 115 cm saprolite under Madrone tree | place: USA:California | collected 2016-06-14 | reverse complement strand
GGGCGAGCTGTACGCGACGCAGCACGGTCGCGATCAGCTGGGTCAGAACTGGTCCAAGCTGTTCACGCTGGCGCAGAGTGCGGAAAAACCCTCGGAGGAGTTCATCAAGCTCTCGGCAGGGGACGACTACGGCTGGCCGTACTGCTACCACGACCCCGAGTTGGGTCACCTGGTGCTCGCGCCCGAATATGGCGGCGACGGCAAGACGGTCGGACGCTGCAAGGAGAAGAAGGAGCCGCTGGTCGCGTTTCCGGCGCATTGGGCGCCGGATGGACTGGTGTTTTACCGCGGCACTCAGTTCCCCGCGCGCTATCGCGATGGGGCGTTCATCGCGTTCCACGGTTCGTGGAACCGCGCGCCGCTGCCCCAGGCCGGCTATCGTATCGTGTTCGTGCCCTTCAAGGACGGCAAGCCGGTCGGGACGTACGACACGTTCGCGGACGGCTTCTGGCATCAGGACGGCGCCGGTCCGCAACACCGGCCGGTGGGCGTGGCGGTGGGCCCGGACGGCTCCTTGTACATCACCGACGACGCGGCGGGCAGGATCTGGCGGGTGCTGTACCAGGGCGGCAGCGGGCGGAAGTAGGCGGCGGGGGCGGCAGTGGCCGGATACTCCGGGAAGCCGCTCGTGCAGAAGCTCGGTCTCAAATCGGGGTCCACCATCGCCCTGCTGGGCGCGCCCCGCGGCTATGCTCGCACGCTTGGCAAGCTGCCGTCGGGCGTGACGCACAGGACGAGCGCAGTGGGCCCTCTCGACTTCATCCAGTTTTTCACCAGCGAGAAGCAAGAGCTCGAGCGCCGATTCGCCGCCCTGGCACGGGCGCTCTCGCCCGCCGGCATGTTGTGGATCTCCTGGCCCAAACGCTCGTCCGGGGTGGCGACCGACCTCACCGAGGACGTGATCCGGGTGATAGGCCTCGCGCATGGCCTCGTGGATGTGAAGGTCGCCGCGGTGGACGACGTGTGGTCGGGGCTCAAGTTCGTGCGGCGGCTCAAGGACCGCTGAGCGAGATGACGCCCCCCCTCACCAAGCTCTCCGAGGAAGAGGAGCTGTTCCGCGACACCGTGCGCGACTTCGCCGAGCGCGAAGTTCGGCCACGCGTGGCCGCCATGGAGCGGGCGTCCTCGGTGGACCCGGCCCTGCTCGCGAAGTGCTTCGAGCTCGGGCTCATGGGCATCGACATCCCGGAATCCCACGGCGGCGCGGGCGGGAGCCTGCTGATGACGGTGCTCGCGGTGGAGGAGTTGTCGGCGGTGGACGCCTCGGTGGCGATCTTCGTGGACGTCCAGAACACCCTCGTGAACACGCTGTTCCGCAAGTGGGCAAGCGATGACGTCAAGCGGCGCTTTCTCCCCCGCCTGGCGAGCGACCTGCTGGGCGCGTACGCCCTGTCCGAGCCGGACTCGGGCTCGGACGCGTTCGGGCTCCAAACCCGCGCCACCAAACGCGGGAACACGTGGATTCTCGACGGCCGCAAGCTGTGGATCACGAACGGCGCCGAGGCGGGGCTGTTTGTGGTGTTTGCAAACAGTGACTTCGCCAAAGGCTACAAGGGGATCACCGCCTTCGCGGTGGAGCGTGGATTCACGGGGTTTGGGGTCGGCAAGAAGGAGGACAAGCTCGGCATCCGGGCCTCGAGCACGTGCGAGCTGATCCTCGACGGTTGCGAGGTCCCGGAAGCGAACGTGATCGGGGAGGTGGGCGTCGGCTACAAGGTGGCGATCGAGACACTCAATACCGGCCGGATCGGAATCGGGGCGCAGATGATCGGCGTGGCGCGCGGTGCCCTCACGGCGGCGCTCACGTACGCCAAGGAGCGGAAGCAGTTCGGGAAGCCGATCGGGGAGTTTCAGGCGGTCCAATTCCAGCTGGCGCAGGCCGCCACGGAGCTCGAGGCCGCCCGGCTCATGGTGTACAACGCGGCGCGGCTCGAGACTGCGGGGGAGGCATACACCACCCAGGCGGCGATGGCGAAGCTGTTCGCCTCCCAGGTCGCGGAGCGGGTCACGTCGCTCGCGGTGGAGCTGTTTGGCGGTTACGGCTACACCAAAGAGTACCCGGTGGAGAAGTTTTACCGCGATGCCAAGATCGGGACGATTTACGAGGGGACGAGCAACATGCAGTTGAACACCATCGCGAAGCAACTCTTGCGGTAACACCATCACGACACTATTGCGTCTCTAACGACGCACATAGCACGTCTAGCTATACTATTTTCTGCACGAAATATGGCGTTATGCAAGTCTACCTGCCAATCACCAGTTGGCCAAGTGACGTGTTTCCAGGGCCCGTGGGCATAGGGCACCCTTCTTGCTCCATCCTCATTCCGGAATAGTAAGTGGCGCGCCCGCTTGTGCTTAGGTAACTGGGTGATATGCCACACGGCCCGCCCGAGTCGCCCAAGCGACTCTTAAGGCGAGCCGGATTGGGTAGGCGGGGACAAAACTCGTGCGGTGATGCACCCCCGCAACAAGTTCAGCTGAGGCCGCAGCGCCCCTCCTCAGCCCTAACAAGTGAGGAGTGACACATGCGAGCCCTTATAGTCCTGTTTGCGCTGGTCGCGACGCCGTACGTGGCGGGTGTGGCCCAAGGTCGTACGCTGAAGGGCAACACCAGCGTGCGCCCGGCGGACGTCACCCAGCCCGGTCTGGGCCACGACGACGCGCATTGCGCGATGCGTGCGGATCTGCACCCGGACAGCGATATCAATAAGTGTGACGCCGTTCCGACGCCGCCGCCTCCCCCGCCCACGGGCGCGGAGATCCACGGCTTGGTGTTCCTGGACGCCAACGCGGACGGCCTGCGCGATCCCACGGAAAGCGGCATCCCGAACTGGTCCGTGATGCTCTCGGGCACGTCGATTCCGGCGGTGCAGACGGACGGTAACGGGAACTATGCCTTCACGGGTCTTCCGGCTGGCACCTACACGGTGTGTGAGGGGCAGCGTTTCGCCTTCTTCCAGACCGCCCCGCAGACCGGCACCGCGTGCGGGTCCGGCATCGGGTACACGATCACGCTCACGACGGGCGAGGTCCGGACCGGCATCGATTTCGGGAACTTCAACTAAGTCTCGTGCAGTGCTGACGCAGCTGGGGCCCCGGGCCGTCTGGCCGGGGCCCTCAGCACAAACAGGTCGGCTGAGGCCGCGGCGCCCTCCCTCAGCCAAAACGCTAGGAGGGCGTCATGCGTGCGGTCCTTGTACTTCTAGCCTTGGTCGCCGCGCCGTTATGCGCGAGCGTTTCCCAGAATCGCACCGGGCCCACCCGCCCGGCACCGTCGGACCGCGACGCCCTTCGGAATTCGAACGGGCGAGACGGCGATCGGGACGACAACGACGAGAAATGCGACAATGCAGCAGGCCGCGCCGCGCGGCACCGGTCGCCCCGGTCCTTCGAGGTTCGGCAAGACGGGCGGCACGAGAAGCGCGCGCGACATCGGGACGCCGGCAGGAAATACGATCAGGACAGTGAGGATTGCGTCGGCGACCCGCCGCCCCCGCTCCCGCCGCCCCCGTCCGCGGGTGGGGAGATCCACGGGGCCGTGTACAATGACGCGAACGGTGATGGCCTGCGTGATCCTACTGAGGTCGGTCTCGGAAGTTGGTTCGTCATGCTCTCCGGCACGACCATTCCGCCGGTTCAGACGGATGCCAACGGGGACTATGCCTTCACCGGTCTTTCGGCCGGCAGCTACACGGTCTGCGCGCAGCAGCGGAATTTCAATATCCAGACCACCCCGCTGGGAAACGCATGCGGCACCCAAGGCGGGTTCCCGATCGTGCTCTCCGCGGGCCAGGTCGTCACCGGCCAGGACTTCGGGTTCTTTTTCTAGAGCATAGGTAGCGTAGCACGTGAGGGCCCCGGGCGGTTTCGCCGGGGCCTTTCTCTTGTAACTTCCGGGTCTATGCACACAGCCCGACGCACCCACTCGTTCACGGAGTCGGTGATCCGCGGGATGACCCGTCTCGCGAGCGAGCACGGGGCCATCAACCTCGCTCAGGGATTTCCCAACTTCGCGGCTCCGGACGTCCTCAAGGAGGCTGCGGCGAAGGCGATCCGGGACGAAGTGAACCAGTACGCCATCACGTGGGGCGCCAAGCGACTGCGGGATGCGCTCGCCCGGAAATACGCCGACTGGTACGGCATGACGGTCGACCCGGAAGCCGAGATCACCGTCACTTGCGGCGCCACCGAAGCGATGGCTTCGGCGCTGCTCGCGATCGTCGATCCGGGCGACGAAGTCATCGTGTTCGAGCCGTTCTACGAGAACTACGGGCCGGACGCGATCCTGTGCGGCGCGAAGCCGGTGTATGTGCCGCTGGCGGCGACCCAGGAGCTCGACCTCGATCGGCTCGCGGCCGCGTTCTCGGCGCGGACGCGCGCGATCATCGTGTGCACACCGAACAACCCGACGGGCCGGGTGCTGTCACGGCGCGAGCTTGAAGCGATCGCCGAGCTGTGCCGGCGGCACGACGCGTATGCCGTGACGGATGAGATCTACGAGCACATCTACTATGAGGGCGAGCACATTCCGATCGCAACGCTCGACGGGATGGCCGAGCGTACCATCACGATCAGCGGGGCGTCGAAGACGTTCAGCGTCACCGGCTGGCGGATCGGCACGATCGTGGCCCCGCCGGGCGCGACCGACGCGATCCGCAAGGTGCATGACTTTCTGACCGTGGGAGCCCCGGCCCCGCTTCAGGAGGCCGTGGCGGCGGGACTCGAGACGCTGGGGGAGGACTACTACGAGCGGCTGGCGCTCGACTACCGGGCGCGGCGGGATCTGCTGTGCCGCGCGTTGGTCGACGCCGGGTTCCGTTGTACGCCCCCCCAGGGCGCCTACTACGTGCTGGCGGACTACTCCGGCGTGTCGGAGCTCCCGGACGACGAGTTCTCCTTCTGGTTGACGAAGGAGATCGGCGTGGCGCCCGTGCCGGGCTCGAGCTTTTTCAGCCGCCCAGAACTGGGCCGGCGGCTGGTGCGGTTCGCGTTTTGTAAGACGGAGGAGATGCTGGCCGAGGCGGCGCGGCGCCTCGCCCGCGTCAGGCGTCCCGCGCGTCCGGTACGGGCGTAGCCTCACCCCCCTTTCCCCTCTCCGCAACTACGGAGAGGGAGAGCGAGGCGGTGAGGTCCAGCCCCGCCAGCGTAAACAGCCACCCACCTAGCGGCCCGCTCCAAAACCGCAGCCGCCGCTCGGCCTTGGGATCGGTGCGATGCTCGGTGCGCGCCCGTGCCGCGATCGCGGCCAGCAGCCCGGTCCCCGCGACGACGCCCAGCAGGGTGGGCACTCCTGCCACCCCGGCTAACCCCGGCAACCGCTCCATGGCCAGAACACCGCCTCCGGCCGCCGCGACGCACGCGTAGCACAGCCGCCGCAGCGCGCGCTCCAGGGGGGACCGCCCCTCCCCGTACAGGAACGCCAGCTCTTCGCGCCGGTGCGCCAGCTCCCCACGCAGGGCATCGACCAGGTCGGCTCGCCCGTATCCCGCCTTTCGGAGACGGCGCACGCGCCGGACCATGACGACGACCGGCAGCGCCGCGATCGCAACCGCCGCCGCGAGGATCGCGGCCCGGGCCTGGGGCTCGTCCGCCCCAAACAACCGAATCGCCAGGAGCGGGAGGGCGACGGCTGCGAACGCGCCGTACAGCAACGCCGAGGTCGAGAGCTGCCGCGCCTCGGTCGCGAACGCCCGCACGGCCACGGCCGCGCGCCGATCGAGGGCGGCGGCGAGCGCGTCGGCGAGCGCTTCGCCGTTGGGGAAGCGCGCGCCCGGATCCTTGGCCAGGCAGCGGTCGATCGTCTCAGCCAGGCGCGGCGGCACGCCGGGCGCCACCGAGGCCAGTGGGGGCGCCGGATCGTTCACGTGGCGCGCGAGCACCGTCATGTCGTCGGAGCCGACGAACGGCAACTCGCCCGACAACGCGAAGTACCCGACCACGCCGAGCGAGTACAGGTCGCTCCGCGGGTCCACCCGCTCGCCCAGCGCCTGCTCCGGACTCATGAACTCGGCCGTCCCGACCACGCGCTGGGGCCCCGTCGTGACGTCCGAGCCGACACGCGCGATCCCGAAGTCGGAGACCAGCGCGCGGCCGGTCGCCAGGTCCAGCAGGATGTTGTCGGGCTTCACGTCGCGGTGCACCACGCCGCGGTCGTGCGCGTACGCCAGCGCGCGAGCTACCTCTTCGAGCAGCCGGGCCGCGGTGTCGTGCGGCATTGGCCCGCGCTGACGCACCCGCCGCCCCAGCGTGTCTCCGTCCACGTACGCCATCGCGAAGTAGACGAAGTCCGAGACCTCGTGTACAGCAAAGATGGGCACGATGCCCGGATGCGAGAGCTGGGCGGCGGTCCGCGCCTCGCGCAGGAAGCGCTCCCGCGCCCTCGGTTGGATGGCCCGCTCGGGCGGCAGCAGCTTGATGGCGACTTTGCGGTCCAGGCGCAGCTCGCGGGCTAGGTACACGACCCCCATGCCGCCGTGTCCCAGGCGTCGCTCCAGCACATAGCGCCCCGCGAGGGCGCGTTGCAGACTCGGGAGGAGTGGGTCGGCTGTCACCGTCACGGGGCCTGTCTACCCCGAGGGGTGTGCGCGAGGTTCCGCGCGGAGTGCGCAGTTCGGTCACGAGCGGGAAACGGCACGATAACGGCGCGAGCGTGATGACGAGCACGCGCGCGCTGGCCTGATGTGGTCCCGCTCCCTCTATCGCCTCTTGCCGCTCGCCCTCAGATTCAGCCCCCTATGCCCGACCACGAACCCTACGTCCCGGCGAGCCAGTCGCCCGCGGAGCTGACGCCGCGCGCGCTGTTGCTGGGCGTTGTGCTCGGCCTGATCTTCAGCGCCTCGAGCGTCTACCTGGCGCTCAAAATCGGGCTCACGGTCAGCTCCTCCATCCCGATCGCCGTACTCTCGATCACGATCTTTCGCGCTCTCGGCAAGACCTCGATCCTCGAGAACAACATCGTGCAGACGACCGGATCGGCCAGCGACTCCGTGGCCGCCGGCGTGGTCTTCACGATCCCCGCCATCCTGTTGATGGGCTACGACCTCGACATCGGCCGAGTCGCGGTGCTCGCGACCGCCGGCGGTCTGATGGGGATCCTGATGATGATCCCGCTGCGCCGCGCCTTGATCGTGAAGGAGCACGACACCCTGATCTACCCCGAGGGCACGGCGTGCGCCGAAGTGCTGATCGCCGGCGAGGAACGGGGTCTCCAGGCCAAGCGCGTGTTCCAGGCGTTCGGAGTGGGTTTCGTCTACAAGTTCCTGCAGGCGGGACTCAAGTTCTGGCCCGACGTTCCGGGCAAGGCGCTGAGCTTTTACCCCGGTGCCGCCATCTTCACGGAGGCGTCCCCTGAGCTGTTGGGGGTGGGCTATATCATCGGTCCGCGGATTGCCGGCTACCTGTTCGCCGGTGGCTGCCTGGCCTACCTGGTGCTCGCTCCAGCCATCAAGCTCGTGGGCTCCGGCCTCACCGAGCCGTTCGGCTTCCCGGCGGTGAAGCTGATCCGCGATATGAGTCCGGGCGAGATCCGCGCCAGCTTCGTTTTCTACATCGGGGCAGGAGCCGTCGCTTCGGCTGGAATCATCGCGCTGGCGCGGTCGCTCCCCACGATCATGAGCTCGTTCGCTTCGAGCCTCAACGACCTGCGTGACTCCCGGATGGGCCAGGCCGTGGCGCGGCTGCGGACCGAAGACGACCTGCCGATCTCCGTCACCGTGGGCGGGTCGGTGGCCCTCGCCATCGTGCTCACGCTGCTCCCGCAGGTCGGGGTCAACCTGCTGGGCGCGATCCTGATCGTGCTGTTCGGGTTCTTCTTCGCCACCGTGTCCTCGCGCGTCACCGGCCAGATCGGCTCCTCGGCGAACCCGATCTCCGGCATGACGATCGCCGCGCTGCTGGGCACGTGCTTGATCTTCGTCGCCGTCGGCTGGACCGGCGTGGACCACCGGGTTCAGGCGATCTCGATCGCGGCCGTCGTCGCCGTGGCCACGGCCAACGCGGGCAACACATCGCAGGACCTGAAGACCGGATTCCTGGTCGGCGCCACGCCGCGTCGCCAGCAGATCGCCATCCTCGTGGGCGCGCTAGGCTCGGCGCTGGTGGTGGGGTGGACCCTCACCCTGCTCAACCGCGCCTACACCTACCCGGTGCCGGAAACCCATCCCGCGTTCAGCGCCGAGGCGCTGGCGCCGGCGACGGGCGGGGGCCGCGCGGCGGTCGAGGTCCTGCCCGAAACGATGTCGCGCTTCCGCATCGCTGCCAGCGACTCGGTGGACCACGCGACGTATCAGGTCGTCCGCGTCTATGTCGTCACGGAAGGCGTGGCCGCGGGCAAGTACCTCATGGACCCGGCGGCGCATGAGCTGCGCTATGTGGTCGATCCCGGCATCGGCGGGCGCATTCACGAGTATCGCGGCAGGACCATTCCCCGCCTCGATTCTCCCAAGGCCACGATCATGGCGCTGATCGCCGACGGCATCCTCACCCACAAACTCCCGTGGGTACTGGTGCTGCTCGGCGTGTTCGTCACCATCGCCATCGAGCTGATGGGCGTGCAGGCGTTGCCGGTCGCGGTCGGCGTCTACCTCCCGATTTCGACCTCCTCCGCGATGTTCGCCGGTGGCGTGGTGCGCTGGCTCATCGAGCGTCGCGCGCACGCCCAGCAGCAGTCGATCGCGGAAGTCGAGTCGGGACCAGGCGTGCTGTTCGCGAGCGGTCTCATCGCGGGGGGCGCCATCTGCGGGATCGTGCTGGCGGCGATCGCGGGCGTGCTGGGCTCGGCGGACGCGCTCGCCGAGAGGGCGCCGTTGTTCCACGCGCTGGGCGGCCTCGCCCGCTCGAATCTGCTGGCGTTCGGGTTGTTCGCGGCGCTCGGCGTGCTGCTCTATCGCATCGGCCGGCAGCAGCAGTGACGACCGCCACGACTGTGTAGGGGCGCAGCATGCTGCGCCCCTACATTTCAGGATGCCCGCTTCCGAAGTCGCCTGATGCGCGTCGTGTCGCTGCTGCCCGCCGCCACCGAGATCGTGGCCGCCCTGGGGGCGCTCGGCCGGTTGGTGGGGGTGTCGCACGAGTGCGACTTCCCGCCCGAGGTGCGCTCGCTCCCCCGCGTCACCCGAACCCGTGTGGACCCTGCGATGCCGTCCGCCGCGATCGACCGCGCGATGGCGGAAGCGAGGCGCACCGGTATTTCGCCCGTGGAGGTGGACGTCGAGCTGATGGCCCACCTGCGGCCCGACGTGTTGATCGGACAGTCGGTGTGCGATGTCTGCGCCGTGGGCGAAGGCGAGCTGGCGCGCGTGGTCGCGACGCTCATGCCCACACCCTGGGTCGTCACGCTGCACGCCCACACGCTGGACCAGGTGTTGTTGGACATCGGCAAAGTGGGCGAGGCCCTCGAGCTGCGCGACGAAGCCGAGGAGCTCGACGGGGGCCTGCGCTACCGGCTGCGGCGCGTGCAGGCCGGGGCCACGCGACAAAATCCGCGCGTGTTGGTGCTCGAGTGGCTGGATCCGCCGTACGTCGCGGGGCACTGGGTCCCCGAGCTGGTGGAGCTCGCCGGGGGCCAGGACGTCGCTGGCGCGGCGGGCGAGCCGTCGCGACCCCGTCCGTGGGAGGAGCTCGTCGCGCTCGCGCCCGACGTCGTCGTGGTGGCGCTGTGTGGGTTCGACGTTCCCCGCGCTCAGACCGAGCTTGCGGCCGTCACCGACCCGCAGGCGCGGGCGCTGCTCGGGCGACGCGTCGAGTTTCTCGACGGCAATGCGTATACTTCGCGACCGGGACCCCGCCTCGTGGACGCGGCTGAGACGCTTGCCCGGTTGATACGCGATTGACGGCTCCAACGAGGGTTTTGTGATCGGGGTGCTGCTGCTGTCGATCAATGTCGCATCGTGCAACGTGCATCAGGAGCTGCGCCAGCAGCCCACCGACACGCTGCGTCTCTACGCGGTCGGGGACATCAATCTTGGTCGACGGCTCGCGAAGGAGCGGCTGATGGAGGGAGACACCCTCTATTCGTTCCTCGCGCTCCGCGATTCGCTGGCCGCGGCGGACATCACCTTCGGGAATCTCGAGAGCCCGATTGCGCCCGACCCGACGGCGGCGCCCGATTCAGGCGGCATATTCGCCGCGCCACCGGCCGCCGCCGCCGCGCTCGCTCGCGCCGGCTTCGACGTGGTGAGCACGGCCAACAACCATGCCTGGGACGGCGGCTCCGACGCCCTGGAGGAGACCATGCGGCAGCTCACCCGCGCCGGCGTCCGGTTCGTGGGCTCGGGATTCGGGCGGGACATGGCGGAGCAGCCGGTGATCCTCGAGCGGCGCGGGTGGCGGGTGGCGTTCTTCGCGCTCACCCGCGCCTGGAACCCGGCGCCGTATACGTTCCACAACCACGCCGGGTCGCGCTACGTCGCCTGGGGCGATACCGGCCGGATTTACCCGGCGATACGCGAGGTCAAGGCGAAGGGCCGGGCCGACCTCGTGGTGGTCAGCATGCACGGCGGCACCGAATACGTCGATACGCCCCCCAAGCACATGCAAGACCTGGAGCGCGGTGCGGTGGACGCCGGGGCGGACCTGGTCCTGGCCCACCACCCCCATGTGCTCCAGCCGGTCGTTTGGTACCGGCACAAGCCGATCGTGCAGTCGCTCGGTAACTTCGTGTTCTTGCAGGACGACCCGTGGACGCGCCTGTCGGCGATTCTCCGGGTCGTGGTGACGCCCGACCGGCGGCTGCGACTCTCCGCCATTCCGGTCCACGTCGGCCCTCAGCCGACGCTCGCGACCGGGGCGGCCGCGGACAGCGTGCGGCGCCGGCTTCGCGTCCGTCTTTCGCCCACAACGGTTCGCAAACCATGACTCGAGACACCCTCGACTTTCTGAAGCGACTCCTCGACACACCCGGGCCGTCCGGCTTCGAGACGGCGCCGGCCCGTGTGTGGCGCGAGGAGGTGAAGGCCTTCGCCGATCAGGTGACGGCAGACGTGCACGGCAACTCGGTGGCGGCACTGAACGCCAAGGGAGCCCCGCGGCTCATGCTGGCCGGCCACATCGACGAGATCGGGCTGCAGATCACGCACGTGGACGACGAGGGCTACCTGTATTTCGCCGGCATCGGGGGGTGGGACTCCCAGGTCCTCGTGGGACAGCGCGTGCTGTTCAGCGGCTCGAAGGGTCCGGTCCGCGGCGTGATCGGGAAGCAGGCGGTGCACCTGATGAAGCGCGAGGACATGGACAAGGTCTCGAAGATCACGGACCTGTGGATCGACATCGGGGCAGCGGACAAGGCCCAAGCGCTCGAGCGCGTGCGCCTGGGAGACGCAGGCGTGCTGGACGCGAGCGTCCTGGAGTTTCCGAACGCGCGGATCGTGTCGCGCAGCATCGACAACCGCATCGGCGCCTACGTGGTGGCCGAAGCGCTGCGGTTGCTCGCGCAGGACCGGCCCAAGCACGCCGGAGTGTTCGGCGTGGCGACGACACGCGAGGAGATCGCGTGGACGGGCGGCGGGGCCCGCACCAGCGCGGTGGGGCTCGAGCCGAACGTCGCGCTGGTGGTGGACGTCACGCACGCGACCGATTGGCCTGGCGCCGAAAAGAAGCGGGCGGGCGAGCACAAGCTCGGAGGCGGTCCCGTCCTGGCGCGAGGGTCGGCGGTGAGCCCGGTGGTGTTCGACCTGCTGGTAGAGTGCGCCGAGCGGGAGAAAATCCCCTTCAGCATCCAGGCGGCTCCGCACGATACGGGCACCGACGCCGACGCCATCTATAACGCGTTGCGGGGCATCCCGACGGGCCTGGTCAGCGTGCCCAACCGCTACATGCACAGCCCGAACGAGATGGTGGCGCGGGACGATCTGGAGCGCGCGGCGCGGCTCCTGGCGGCATTCGCCCGGCGGCTCGACCCCAAGATCAGCTTCATTCCTGCTTGAGGTGAGCGTCGGGCGTTAGCGGCGCGACTTGCGCTTCAGCTCCGTCACGGCCCGGCTGGCCGCTTCGCGGACGGCGCGGTCGCCGTCGTCCGACAACCCTTCTAGCGTGCCGAGGGCGGCCGGAGTAGCCGCCAGCCGCAGCGCCTCGACGGCAGCCACGCGCAGCTCGCTGGGCTTTCGTCCGAAGAACCGACCAGTCGGCTGCGCCCACTTGATGAGTGCCTGCACCGCATCGGAACTCCCGATCCGGCCCAGCGCGAGGAGCAGCTCGCGCACCACGGCCTCGTCCTTCTCCTCTTCCATCGCGACCACGAGCGGCATCGCGAGCGCGCTCGACTTCCGCCCCCCGATCCCGACCGCCACCTGCATGCGCACTTCCTGCGAGCGGTCGCGCAGCGCGCGGCGCAGCGGCTCGGCAGCGCCCCGCGTGCCGATCTTGGCGAGGGCCAGCCCCACAGCCTTGCGCACCCGCTCGTCGGCATGGTCCAGGCGCTTCCCCAATGCCGGAACGGCATCCTCCATGCCCAGCTCGCCGATGAGCTCCGCCACGTTACGGACCACGAACCACTCGGAATGGTCCAGCATATGGACGAGCTGGTCGGTTCCCTCCGTCATGTGTTTCAATGCGTCGAATACGGCGCGCCGCTCGCCCACCGTCGGCGCGGCCGCCAGCACATCCATCAGGACCTCCACCCCGGCGGCTCCGCCGCGCTGCAACGCCGTCACCGCGGCCGCCCGATGCTTCGGCGCCGCCAGCAGGCGAGACAGCCCCTCGAGCACGGGCTTGGTGTAGAAGCGCCGCATCGCAATGCCGTACTGCCGACGCACTCCGCTCGTCTCGGGGACTTTCTCCTCCACCCGAATGACCCCAACGATCACGCCAAGCACCTGCTCGAAGCGCCCCAGCTTGGTCGCCGCCGCCGCGTTGTCGATCAGCGCCGCCAGCAGGTCCCCCACGTTCGGCGCGGTGCTGTTGCGCTCGAGCTCGGCGAGAACGTCCGCGGCACCGGGCGGCAGCGGCACGGTAGCCGCGGGAGTCGCACGCGAAGCGGGAGCGTGAGCGGCCTCGCGCTTCGCGACCGCGGGCGGGTCGGGCGCAGGTGGGGGCGGAGCAAGAGCTGGGGGAGGCTCCGGCGCGCGATGACGCTCGCTCGAAAGCGATAAGAGCTCCTCGCCGCTTTCCTTGCGTAGCGAAGGGCGAGCCACCACGCCCGGCAGCGCGTCCGCCGCCTTAGGGGGTGGGGGGTCGTGCGTGACCAGCGGAACGCCCTCGAGCGGGACGGACTTGATGTCCCGCATCGACTCGCCGCGCAGGATACCCGCCGTGCCGAGCGCACCGGACTTCCTGTCTACCGGTGTGTCCGGGTTGGGGACGACGGGCTCGCGTCCACCAAAGTCCTCGGGGGAGGCAACCGGGCCACGTTGCACCACCGAAGGAGATGGGGGCGGACCGGCGGGCGCGATACGGATGCGGTCAGCGCCCGCTGCGGCGAGTCGGCTCGTGACGTCGTGCGCGCCGGGCTGGTCGGCAAGCGCCTGCAACAGCTCGAACAGCTGGGCGGGAGGGGGGTTCGCGGGTAGGACGATCTCACCTATACCGTGGAGGTCGAGGCGCTCCACGAGCGTAGCCAGATCCGCTGCTTCGCACGGCACACCGTTCAACTCAATTCCGGCCCCCCCAGGGGCCAGCCGCAGCGTAACGGCGGTGTCCTGGAGCAGGCCGAGCAGGGCGCGGAACTCCTTCTTTTGCTCGGTTTTAGCGCTCGGGTCGCGGAACAGGCTCACACACTGTGCGAACCGCGCGGCGAGGTTATCGAGCGTCGGCATGGGGGCGGGTCAATCTAGGGCGCCAGCCTACCCCGGGCAACGCGCGCGAGCTCTCGAGCCGCCTCCGCCTCACGCACGGGCCGGCCCGGAAGGTCGAGGGCGGTCGAGAGGGCGGCTACTGGGGGCGGTGCGAGGCCCAGGGGCTCGAGTCGCGTTGCATCGCCCAGCAGACTGGGGAGCGGCTCGTCGCATGCCAGGGTGCCACGATCGAGCACCAGCCCGCGGTCGAGGGTCTCGGCGGCGAACGTCAAGTCATGCGTGATCACGAGCAGCGCCACGCTCGCAGCGGATCGCTCGAGCAGGGCGCGCGTAACCCGTGCGCGTAGCGCCCGATCGAGACCGATGGTCGGCTCGTCGAGCACGAGCAACGCGGGCTCGAGCGCCAGCGCGCCCGCCAGCGCCGCGAGCTTTCGCAAGCCGGGAGGAAGGTCGTAGGGGTGCTGGTCGGCGTGCGCCGTCAGGTCTACGTCCTCCAGCGCACTCTCGGTCCGTCGCTGCACTTCTCGCTCCCCTACGCCGAGCGCGCGCGGTCCAAAGCTCACGTCGTCGCGGACGCTGGTGGCGAAGAGCTGCTGGTCCGCGTGCTGGAACACGGTCGCGACCCGCCACGCCAGCTGCTCCGGGACACAGTCGCGGGTGTCCCAGTCGCCCACCCACACGATTCCCTGATCCGGCCACTGGAGGCCGGCGATCAGGCGGACCAGGGTGGACTTGCCGCCGCCGTTCCGGCCCAAGAGCGCGACGCGCTCGCCCGAGGCAATGGAGAACGAAACGTTCGCGAGCACCGGCACCGTGCCGTAGGAAAAGCTCACGCCCTCGAGGCGGAGGGCCGGAATCACCGCCACCGCCTCACAGCGTCGATAATGGTCAGGGGAGCAGGCTCGGGCAGTTCGCTATCCCGCCACACGGTGGCCACGCTCGTGCCGAGCCCCGCGTCGCATGCGGCCGCCTCGGCGAGGAGGTCCGGTGTCCCGACGGCGCGCACCGCCCCCTGCTCGAGCCACACAACCCGGTCGGCCACCTCTGGTAGCGCGTCGAGCGCGCTCGTGGCGAGCAGGATCCCCTTCCCTTCCTTCGCGAGCACGCGGATGAGCCGCCACAGTGTGCGGGCGCCCTCGGCATCGAGCTCGGCGGCCGGCTCGTCGAACAACACGAGCCCCGGGTCCATGGCGAGGATGGCGGCGATGATCACCCGCTGCAACTCGCCGCCGGACAGGGTGGTGGGGTCGCGCGACGCGAGTGGAACCAGCTCCAGCCGCTCGAGGGCACGATCCACTTGCCGCGAGATTTCGTGAGCCGGCCACCCCAGATTCGCCGGACCGAAGGCCACTTCGTCCCACACGGTGAAGGCCATACCGGAGACCTGCGTCCAGGGTGTCGGGAGCACGATGCCGCTCCGGTCGCGGCGAGCCACGGCGCCCTCGAGCCGTCCTCCGGTCACCCGTGGCGCGAGATCCCCCGCAACGAGCAAGAGGGTCGACGCTCCGGCCCCGAGGGCCCCGACGAGCGCCACGACTTCCCCTGGCCCCACTTCCAGCGACACGTCGCGCAACGCGGGCGACGCGGTGGCCGGATACCAAAAGCTCGCGTGGTCGAGCGTCAAAGACTTCATGTGGGGCTGGGAACGATGAGCCGCCGGACCAGCGCCGCGAGACACGCCAGGAGCAGCGCCCAGCGGGCGGCCCGCTCCAGCACGGGATCGGGCGGCGGGGCGAGCGGCGTGCGACGGATCCCGGGCACCAGCCCGCGGGTCTCGAGCGCGAGCGCGCGCTCGTCCACCTCGTGCAGCGCCGACAGAATGAGCGGCAGCGCGAGGGCGCGGAGCGCCCGCAGCCGGGCCGCGATTCCGCCCCGCGGTGAGAGCCCCCGACAGCGCTGCGCTTCCACGATGCGCTGGGCACGGGTCTTCAGTACGGGCACGGCTGAGAGCGTGGCGGCGAGGAGATAGGCGACGCTCGCGCTCCAGCCGGCCGCAACCATCGCTTCCACCAGCCGCGCGGGTTCGAGCGCCGCCACCAGCCACACGAAGCTCGCGACCATCGTGGTGATTCGCAGGCCGATCGCGATGGTCGTGGGCACGTCGTGGAGCAACAGGAGAAAGAGCCAGAACGGCGCGGCGGTGAGCAGGGCGGGCCATAGCCCGGCGCGTAAGCCCCGGGACGCCGCGAGCGCCAGCGCGATAGCCGCCGTCCATGCCCCCCCAACCGGTGGCGGCAGGATCCAGGCGAACGCCGGGAGGGTGCCCGCGATCGCGAGAAGGGTGAAAGGATGCAGCCGCGCTCCGGTCACGCCGCGCCGATGGCGCGGAGCGCCCACGGGAAACGCGCGGCGGTGCGGCGCGGCAACCCGTGCAGCACCGAAGTCACGAGCGCGAAGGTCACGGCCTTGTCGCCGAAATCCGACACGAAGCTCCCGAAGAAGCACGCCCCCAGCGGCGGCAGGCCGAGTGCCTTGCCGAGCGCCGTCGTCAGCGCGATGCCGCCGGTGGTCGTGCACCCGAAGACGAGGTAGGAGATGGGCGTCGACGTCACCGACGCGATCACGCCGAGCCCCAGACCCGCGGGCACCGCCGTGCGCAAGCTCCGGAACAGTCCGGCGCGCGCCGCAACCCAGGCGTACAGCGCCACGACGATTTGCACCACGACGAACGGCCAGAAGGTCGGGTTGCGGAGCGTGTTCACCGCGGACGTTACGACGCCGGTCGCGATCCCCACACCGGGGCCGGCGAGCGCGGTGGCGAGGATGGTTCCGGTCGTGTCGAGGAAGAGCGGCAGCGCTACCGCATCGACCGCGGCCGAGAGGGCGAGACTGATCGCCGCGGCGACGGGGATGAGGGCGAGGAGACGGATGGACATCCACCGGCTTCCGTGAGGGTCGCGCCAAAGATAGATATAGCCGTATGCTGACGACCAGCCCGATCGTGCGCGCGCTGCGCGCCGCGCACCTGCACGACGCCTCGCCGGCGGAGCTGCTGCAGCTGGCGTGCGAGCGGCTGCGCGGCCTGGGTGCGCCGTTCACCTCCGTGTACGCGTACATGCTGCACGACGGGGAGCTGGTGCTCGAAGCGTTTTCGGGCCGGGAGACGGAGCACACCCGGATTGCAGTCGGCCAGGGCGTGTGCGGCACGGCGGTGGCGACGGGCGAGGATCAGAACGTGCCCGACGTGGCGGCCATCGGGAACTACCTCGCGTGCAACCTGGAAACGAAGTCCGAGCTGGTGGTGCTGATCCGTCGCGGCCAGACGACGCTCGGCCAGCTCGATATCGACTCCGACGTGCCGGCCGGATTCACACAGCCCCACCACCGCGCGGTGAAAGAAGTCGCGGACGCGCTCGCGGTGCTGCTGTAGTCATTCGACGCGCGCTTCGGCGGCCCCCTCCCACCCGAGCAGCGTGAGCCGGCCCGCGTCGGCGTCGTGGTCCAGGAGCTCCGCATAGCGCCCCCACTCCACCAGGGTGGCGAACAGCGACTCCGCGGGGATGAACGGGAAATAGATCGTCAGGTCGGCGAGCACCTCTTCGTCTTCCACGGCACCGTCGCTCTCCTTCAGCATGGCCACGAGGCGCGCGAACAGCGGCTGCTTGGCGAGCCGCGCCCGGGTGACGTCCTTGCGCGCCGCGTCGTCCATGGCCATGACCTCACGCCCCGCGGCCGTGAGTTGTACGATCTCGCCCGGCGTGGTCACCCAACCAAGCTGCTCGGCGGCCCGCACCACCGCCGACATGCGGTCGTAATCGACCCCGAGATCCTCCGCCAGCTCGAACACCGGTCCCTTGCCGTCGGGCCGCGTGAGCAGGTGGTCGAGGAGGCCGGTGGCCTCGGAGACGTGCACCCGGGGGAACGGCACCAGTCGTTGCGGTGCGGCCGGCGCCGGCTCGGGCAGCAGGGTCGCGGTGAGAATGGCGTGCAGCCGGTCCACCATCTCCTCGAACTCGGGGCTCCGCTCCTGCCGGGGATAGGGGAGCGGATTGGCCATCTCCTCGCGCACGTGTCCGGGGTTCGATCCGAAGACGACGATCCGGCCCGCGAGGAAAACAGCTTCTTCGACGCTGTGCGTGACAATGACCAGGGTGTTCACGCCGGTCGCCTGATCCCGCCACAGGTCCACGACCTGGCTGCGCAGGTTCTCCGCGGTCAGCGGATCGAGGGCACCGAACGGCTCGTCCATGAGCATGATCTCGGGCGCTACGGCGAGCGCGCGCGCGAAGCCCACCCGCTGCTTCATGCCGCCGGACAGCTCCTTCGGGTACGCCTGCTCGAACCCATCGAGGCCCACGAGGTTGACGGCCCGGGCCACCCCGTCACGCCGCGCCGCGCCGTCCACGCCCCGGGCCTCGAGACCCATCGCCACATTCTCCGCCACCGTGAGCCAGGGGAGGAGCGCGAACGATTGGAACACCATGGCCGCGGCGCCAAGGACACCGTCCAGCACATGGCCGCGGTACAACACCTTCCCGTCCACGGGGCGGTCCAACCCCGCGAGCAGGCGGAGCAGCGTGCTCTTGCCGCATCCGGACGGCCCCACCAGCGCCACCACCTCCTGCTCGTGCACCGCGAGCGACACGTCTCGCAGCGCTTCGAGGTTCTGGCCGTTGGGGAGTCGGAAGCGCTGCGTCACGTGCTGCGCCTCGAGCAATACGGGACCCGGCGTCACTGCGCGTACCCGAAGCGCGTGCGGGCCCACTCCATCAGCGAGCGCCAGACGAGGCGGTTCCAACCCACGACGAGGAGACTCATGAGGGCGATCCCCCCCGCCAGCAGAGGGAAGTTGGCGTGCGCGGTGGCATCGCTGATCAGGCTGCCGAGTCCTTTGGTGATGCGCACCCCGCTTCCGGCCTGGATGTACTCCGCCACGATCGAGCCATTCCACGCGCCACCCGCAGCCGTGACCCATCCCATGACGAGCGCGGGCGCCGCCGCCGGCAGGTACAACACCCGCCAGCGCGCCAACCGCGGCAGCCGGAACGCCGCGGCGGCGTCCTTGAGCTGGACCGGAATCGCGGCCACGGCGGAAATCACGTTGAACAGGATATACCATTGGCCCGCGAGCACCATTAACGCGACGGCGCCGACCCCCAGCCCGATGCCGATCCGTTCGAACAAGAGAATCACCAGCGGAAAGAGCATGGGCGCGGGGAACGAGGCCACCACTTGGATCACCGGCTGCAGGGCGCGCGCGATGCGTGGCGAGCGGCCGATCCATACGCCCGCAGGCAGGGTCCACGCCGTCGCCACGATCACGGACCCCATGACGCGTACAAACGTGAGCGCGGCGGAAGAGAGCAGCTCGCTCCACTCCCTCCACCCCAGCTGCGCCAGCAACAACCACAGGCGCCAGATGCCAAGCGCCGCGGCGGCCGCGAACGCCGCGATAGCGAGCACCGCGCCGATCTTTCGCGCCAGCGGGTGCTCGAGCGCGAGCCGTGGGCCCCGCAGAATGACGGGACCGACGGCGCGGAACGGCCGCTCGAACGGGCGCGCGGCCCGGCGGGCCCGGCGGTAAGCGCGCAGCTGCAACAGGGCGGCGCGGCGCGGCAGCCGTGCGCGACGCAGGAAGTCGAGCACCCACGACGATGGCTCCGCCTCCCCGGCGCTGCTTTCGTCCAGACGGAACTTCTCGACCCACACCACCAGCGGCCGCCACAAGAGCTGGTCCACGCACACGATCATGATGACCATCGCGGCGATCGCAAGCGCCATCGCCTGCACGTTGCCCTGGTCGAGGGCGACGCTCATGAACGATCCGATGCCCGGAAGGCGGTAGTCGTGCTCGCCAAGCCGGAAGGCCTCGTTGACCATGAGGAAGAACCAGCCCCCCGCCATGGACAGCATCCCGTTCCAGACGAGACCCTGCGCCGCGGCGGGCACCTCGAGCTCACGGAAGGTCCGTCCGGGGGGCCATCCCGCCACCCTGCACGCGTCGCGCAGCGGCTGCGGCAGCGCCTTGAGCGAGTTGTAGAACGAGAGCGCCAGGTTCCACGCCTGGGCGGTGAAGATCATCAGGATGGCCGCGAGCTCGAGCCCCACGTTGCGGGTCGGGAAGAGCGACATCAGGCCGAGCACGAGGCCGGGGAGGAAACCCAGCACCGGGATGCTCTGAAGGATGTCGAGCAGCGGCAGGAGCAGCCGCTCGGCGGCGCGCGACTTCGCCGCCGTCCAGCCGAACGCCAGCGCGAAGAGGTACGAGATCACGAGCGCCGTGACGCCGCGCGACAGCGAATACAGCGTGTAGCGCGGCAGCGCCGCGGAGCGCAGGTCGATCTGCACCGCCTGGGCGAAGGGGGCCTGGAATTCGCGCGCGAACGCGACCACGGTGGCGATGACGCCGCCCAGGAGGCAGAGGATCGCGATGTCGGCGAGCCCGGGTTGGGCGGCTGGTAGGCGAAGCGGCTTCATCCTCGTGAACGGTTAAGTTGAGACGCGATGGCAGAAGCGATCACGGAAGTGACCGTCGACCTGAACGGCGTCCGCCTCTACACGAGGCGCGTGGGTCACGGCCCGCCCGTGGTCGTCCTGCACGGCGGTCCCGGCGCCCACCACGACTACCTGCTCCCCCAATACGACCACCTCGCGGAGGGGGGACGCGCCCTCCTCTATTACGACCAGCGCGGCGGCGGTCGGTCACCGGTCCCGCGCGACGTGCCGGTGGGCTGGCGGGAGCACGTGGCCGACCTCGAGGCGCTGCGCGGCTACTGGGAGCTCGATCGCCTCACCGTCGTCGGCTATTCGTGGGGAGGCCTGCTCGCCCTGCTCTACGCCCTCGAGCATCCCGACCGGATCGCCCGGCTCGCGCTGGTCTCGTCCGCGCCCGTAACGGCTGCGTGGCGCGACGAATTCGAGCGTCGCTTTTCCGCCCGCATGGCCGAGCCGTGGATCGCTCGCAGCCGTGCCGAGCTCGCGGCATCCGGCCTGGCGCGGACCGATCCCGAAAAGTACCGCCGCATCGCGTTCGCGCTATCCGTCGCCGGCTACTTTCGCGACCCGAGCCGGGCGCGGGAAATGACCCCGTTTCGCGTCACCGAGCGCACCCGCAAAGCGGTATGGGAGAGTCTGGGGAGCTACGACCTGCGCCAGCGGATCCGGCAGACCTTCCCGAACGGCACCGCTCCCCGCTCGCTGCTGCTGCACGGCGTGTACGACCCCATGCCACTCGAGGCCGCGCGCGAGACCGCGGCGCTGCTCTCCACGGGGGTCATCGAGCTGGCCACGGGGCATGTACCACACGTCGAGGCCACGGAGCAGTTCGAGCGGGCGCTGGACGGGTTCCTGCCTCACGATTGAGCCGTTAGGTTGATCGGACACGCATGGATAAGCACGCCGTCCGCCAGACGCTCGACCAGCTCGCCGCGTTCCTCGTGGTCAAGGGGGAGAACGCCGCTCGCGTCCGTGCCATGCAGCACGCCGCCCGCTCGGAGCTCCTGGCCACGGGCCGCTCGAGCGCGCTCGACGAGCTGCGCGAGCAGGTGCCGCCCGGCCTGGCAGAGATGCTCCGCATCCCCGGCCTCGGGGCCGCCAAGGTGCGCCAGATCCACGAGTCACTCGCGATCGAGTCTTTGGCCGAGCTGGAGGCGGCCGCGGGCGACGGCCGCCTGGCGGGGCTGCCGCGTTTCGGCGCCAAGACCGCGGAGAACGTGCGCCGCGGCATCGCGCACCTGCGCCAGGCAAGCACCCTGCGGCTGTTCCACCACGCGCAGGACGAGCTGGACGCCGTGCGGCGCGCGCTCGCGGGCCTAGCGGGAGCCGGGGTGCTGCGGGTCGAGAGCGCCGGGGCGGTGCGGCGCCGCTGCGAGGTGATCGGGGCCCTGGATCTCGTCGCGGTGCACGAGGGGCAGGCCGCGCGCCAGGCCCTGGTCCGCCGGCTGGGCGAGGCACCCGGTGTCACCGAAATGGTGGGGCGCGAGGGCAGTGTGATGCTGCGGTTCGCCTCCGGAACCGTCGTGGAAGTGCTCCTCACCACGCCCGAGCGATTCGGCCTCGACTGGATCCGGGCCACTGGCTCCGCCGCCCATGTGGCGGCGCTCGAGACCCGGGCCCGCCACGCGGGCGTCTCACTCTCCGGGGCGTTTCCCGACGAGCCGAGCGTGTACCGCGCCCTCGGCCTCGCGTGGGTGCCGCCCGAGCTGCGCGAGGGGACCGGCGAGCTGGAAGCGGCCGCCGGCGACCGGCTGCCACACCTGGTCGAGCAGGGCGAGCTGCGCGGCTTCCTGCATTGCCACTCGAACTACTCGGACGGCACAGTCACGATCGCCGACTGGGCGGCGGCGTGCCGCACCGCGGGTTACGAGTGGGTGGGCATCACCGATCACTCGAAGTCGGCCGCGTACTCGGGCGGGCTCGGCAGCCAGGACGTGGCCCAGCAGCACGACGAAATCGACCGGGTGAATGCCCGGATCTCCGGCATCCGCGTGCTCAAAGGCGTCGAGGCCGACATCCTGGCGGACGGCTCGCTCGACTACGGACCAGACGTGCTCGACCGGTTCGACTTCGTGATCGGATCGATCCACACGCGCTTCGGCATGTCCGAACACGAAATGACGCGGCGCGTGCTCGCCGCCATGGACGACCCCCATCTCGCGATCCTCGGTCACCCCACGGGTCGGATGCTGCTGCAGCGCGAGCCGTACGCGATCGATCTCGATCAGGTGCTCGCCAAGGCCGCCGCCCGGGGCATCGCCGTCGAGGTGAACGCGGATCCCCATCGCCTCGACCTCGACTGGCGCACGGTGCGGCGGGCGCGCGAGCTGGGTGTCACTTTCTCGATCGGCGCGGACGCCCACTCGACGAGCGGCATGACCAACGTCGCGGTGGGCGTGGGGATCGCCCGCAAGGGCTGGCTCGAGCCCGACCAGGTCTTGAACACGCGCGACGTCGGTGCGTTTCTCGCGTTCGCGCGGGCGCGACTGGTGGCGGCGGGCTGATGCCCACGAAGACGAGCGCCCCACCGAGAAGACGCTTGGCCCGTGAGACCGAGGCCGAGCGGCGGGCGCGGGTCCGCAGGATCAGCGCGCGCCTCGAGAAGGCCTATCCCGACGCCGCCTGCGCGCTGCACCACCAGAGCGCCCTCGAGCTGCTCGTCGCCACGATTCTCTCCGCCCAATCGACCGATGCACGCGTCAACATGGTCACACCCGCCTTGTTCGCGAAATACAGGACGGCGGAGGACTTCGCGCGCGCCGACCCGCGCGTGCTCGAGCAGGAAATCCACAGCACCGGATTCTTCCGCAGCAAGACCCGGTCGATCACCCGGATGGCGCAGGCCCTGCTGGAGCGACACGGCGGGCAGGTGCCCGACACGATGGACGAGCTGGTGCAGCTGCCCGGTGTGGGGCGCAAGACCGCGAACGTCGTGCTGGGGTGCTGGTTCAAGAAGAACGAAGGGGTCGTGGTCGACACCCACGTGCAGCGAATCGCGACTCTGCTCGGCCTGACGACGGAAAGAGATCCGGTGAAGATCGAGCGGGACCTGATGGCGCTGGTGCCGCGCGAAAAGTGGACGTGGTTCTCGAACGCCCTGATTCAACACGGGCGGCGGGTGTGCATAGCCCGGCGGCCGAAGTGCGAGATCTGTGTTATTAACCGGTACTGTCCGAGCTCGAGAGTATGAACGCGCTTCCCGCATGACCACTCTCCCCCCTATCGACCGCGCCCAGCTCGTCGCCACGCGGCGCGACCTGCACCAGCACCCCGAGCTGGGGTTCGAGGAGCGGCGCACGAGCGGGCTCGTGGCGGACCGGCTGCAACGGCTCGGCTATACCGTGCGGACCGGCGTCGGTAAGACGGGAGTGGTCGGCCTGCGGGACGGCGCTTCAGACGGCTCGGCCCGCTGCGTGCTGATCCGCGCCGACATGGACGCGCTGCCGATCGAGGAAGCGAACGACGTCTCGTACCGCTCGCAGGCCGCGGGGAAGATGCACGCCTGCGGGCATGACGGGCACGTAGCGATCGGGCTCGAGGTGGCGCGCCGGCTGCACGCCGCATTTCTCCCGGGCAGCGTGAAGCTCGCGTTCCAGCCCGCCGAGGAGACGTCGTATGGCGCGGAGGCGATGATTCGTGACGGCGTGCTCGACGCGCCCAAAGTGGACGCCGCGTTCGGCATCCATTTGTGGAACGACATCCCGGCGGGGAGCATCGCGTTGATGCCCGGCCCCGTCATGGCCTCCGTAGACGAGTTCGACATCGCCATCCTGGGGCGCGGCGGTCACGCGGCGGCGCCGCATCAGGCGATCGACCCCGTGCTGATCGCGGCGCACGTCGTGACCGGGCTCCAGAGCCTCGTGTCCCGCCGCCGCAATCCGTTCGAGGAGGGAGTCGTCTCCGTCACCCAGATGCACGCGGGCCACGCCTTCAACGTCATCCCCGGCCGCGCCGATCTGCGGGGGACCGTGCGGACGTTCGGCGGAAAATTCTTCGACGAGGCACCGCAGCTCATCGAGGAAACCGCGCGCGGCATCGCCCGGGCGTTCGGGGCGGACGCCGAGGTGCGGTATCGGCGGCTGTCGAAACCTCTGGTGAACGACGAGAAAATGACTTCGCTCATGAGAGGCATAGCGCAGGACATCGTCGGGCAAGACCGCGTCATTAGCGGCGTCCGCACCATGGGTGGCGAGGACATGTCATATTTCCTCGCGAAGGTCCCGGGCGCGTTCGCCTTCGTGGGCTCCGCACCGCCCGACAAGAAAGGCTCGCCGCACCATAGCCCGACGTTCGATATCGACGAGGAAAGCCTGGTGATCGGAACGGAGCTCGTGACGAGGACGGTGGTGCGGTACTTGGAGCAGACTAGCTGACCCTGGACGCATGCCGAACCTCCTCGCCTCCGAACCCTCCGCCTACCTGAAATCCGCCGCCCACCAGCCGGTGCAGTGGCACCCGTGGGGCGATCCGGCGTTCGCGCGGGCGCGTGCCGAGGACAAGCCCATCCTCCTGGACATCGGCGCCGTGTGGTGCCACTGGTGCCACGTCATGGACGGCGAGTCGTACGAGGACGCGGCCGTCGCCGAGACCCTCAATCGCGACTTCGTGTGCATCAAGGTGGACCGCGACGAGCGGCCCGACGTGGATGCGCGCTACCAGCGCGCCGTGCAGGCGCTCACCGGTCAGGGAGGTTGGCCCCTCACGGCGTTTCTCACGCCCGAGGGCGAAGTCTTCTTCGGCGGCACGTACTTCCCGCCGGAGGACAATCACTACGGCCGGCCGGGCTTCCTCTCGGTCCTCCGGCAGGTGGCCGGCCTCTACCGCCAGCAGCGCGACAAGGTGGCGGAGAACGCGACGGCGATCCGCCGCCACATGGCTGAGTCGCTCGACGAAGCGAAGCTCGGCGAGATCACCCCGGCGACCCTGGAGCGGGCCGCGAGCGAGATGGCCCGCCTGTTCGACATTCGCTACGGCGGTTTCGGCACGGCGCCCAAGTTCCCGCACCCGGCGGCCGTGCAATTTCTGCTCGCCCGCTGGCACGACACGCGCGAGGACTGGATGCGCGAGGTGGTGGAGAAGACGCTGGCCGGGATGGCGAAAGGCGGAATCCGCGACCACGTGGGCGGTGGATTCCATCGTTATGCCGTAGACGAGCGCTGGATCGTGCCGCACTTCGAGAAGATGGCCTACGACAACTCGGAGCTGCTGCGCGCGTATCTGGACGGCTATGCGGCACTCGGACACCCGCTGTTCGAGGAAGTGGCCCAGGGCATCGTGAGCTGGGTGCTGGAAGCGTTGTCAGACCAGGGCAAGGGCGCCTTCTACACGTCGCAGGACGCGGACGTGCAGTTCGGCGACGATGGCGACTACTGGACGTGGACACTGGAAGAACTGCGTGAGGCACTGCCCGATAAGGCGTTCCCCGTTGCACGTCGCACGTTTGACGTGGAGGAAGCCGGGGAAATGCACCACAACCCGCGCAAGAACGTGCTCTGGCGGAAGGCCGATCCAGGAGAAAGCGAGGGGCCGGTCCTCAAGGACGCGCTCGCGAAACTCAAGGCGGCCCGCGACAAGCGCAAAGCCCCCTACGTCGACACCACAGCGTACGTGAACTGGAACGCCATGATGGCATCGGCGTTCCTGCACGCCGGTGCAGTGCTCGATCAGCCGGAATGCAACACGCTCGCGCTCAAGGTCCTCCATCGGATCTGGGTGGAAGCGTGGGATGAGCAACAGGGGATGAGCCACGTGATCGGGCGGGCCGAGCCGCGCGGGCTGCTGGAGGACAACGTCCACGCGGCGGCGGCGTTCCTCGACGCTTACGAGGCCACGGGTGAAGACCTCTGGCTCACCGGCGCGATCTCCGTGATGCAGTACTGCGGCCGGGCCCACTGGGACGACGCGCAGGGCGGTTTCTTCGACGTGGCGCGCGACCGCACCGGCGCGGCCTACCTCGCGACGCCCGCCAAGCCGGTGCAGGACGCGCCGACGCCCTCGGCGAACGGCGTCGCCGCGCTCGTCCTGGCCCGGCTCTGGGCGGTCACTGACGACAGAGAATGGCGCCGCCTGCTCGATCGTCAGCTCGCCACGTTCGGCGGTGCCGCGTCTCAGCTCTCGCTGTACGGCGCGACGCTGGTGCGCGCCGTTGATTGGGCGCTCAACCCCGTCACGCGGGTCGAGGTGCTCGGGCCTAGGGGTGAGGGAGCGGCCTGTGACATGCATCTCCTTGCCCTTCAGACCTACCGCCCTCGCAAGCTCGTAGTTCGCAAGACCGCCGAGCGACCGAGCGCTACCGTGTGCGTCGGCACCTCATGCTCGCTCCCCGTGACCACACGCGAGGCGCTCGGGGACCTGTTGCGGTGAGACGTCGGGTGTTAGGCCGCACCGGCCTCGCGGTCAGCCCCATCGGCTTCGGCGGTTGGGGCATCGGAGGCAACCGGTTCGGCAACTCGTACGGTCCCACCGACGACGCCGAGTCGCTTCGCGCCGTCCAGCGCGCCTACGAACTGGGTTGCAACTTCTTCGATACGGCGGACGTGTATGGGCACGGTCACTCGGAGGAGCTCCTGGGCCGGGCGCTCGCGGGAATCCGCCAACACGTGCTCGTCGCAACCAAGGTCGGCGGCAATTTCTACAACCGGGCCGTGAACCCGCTGCTGTTGGGGCGGATCGCCGAGGCGGCCGGCCGGCCGGTCGCCGAGCTCGCACCCGATATTCCGCTGCCCGTGACCCACGACGCCAATTTCTCGCCCGACTATATCCGGTTCGCGGTCGAGCAGTCGCTACGGCGCCTCTCCACCGACTACATCGACCTGCTGCAGCTCCACAATCCCGCCCTCGGCCTGATCGCCGACCCCGACACCTACCTGGTGCTCGAGGACTTGAAGCGAGGCGGGAAGATCCGGTTCTACGGCGTCTCCGTACACCCGCCCGAAGAGGGGCTTGCGGCCGTCGAGGTGACGCGACCCGACACGGTCCAAATCGTGTACAACATCGTGCGGCGCGAGGCCGAAGACCGCTTCTTTGCCGTCGCCCACGCCGCCAACATCGGTGTGATCGCGCGCGAGCCGCTCGCCAACGGCCTGCTCGCCGGGACGTATGGGCGGGACAGCACGTGGGAAACAGGTGACATCCGCGCCCGCATGCCGCGCCCCTACGTGGCGCAGCTCGCGACAGTGGCGGAGCGCGTCAAGGACCTGGCCGGGCAGGCGGGCGTGACGCCGGCGCAGCTGGCGCTCCGGTTCGTGCTGGACAACGACGCGGTATCGGTCGTGATTGTGGGCATGAAGACCGTGGCACAAGTGGAAGACAATCTCTCGCTGGAGCAATGATGCCGAACAAACAGGCCGTTTTCGAGACCGCGAAAGGCACGATCAACGTGGAGCTCTTCGCCGATGAGGTGCCGGCCACCGTCGCCAATTTCGAGAAGCTCGCCAACTCGGGCTTCTACGACGGCACCAAGTTCCACCGCGTCATCCCCAACTTCATGGTTCAGGGGGGCGATCCCTATTCGAAGAGTGGGAAGGGGCGGGTCGGCACCGGCGGGCCCGGCTACACCATCAAATGCGAGACCCAGAAGAACGTCCACAAACACGCGGCGGGGACGCTGTCCATGGCTCATGCCGGAAAAGACACCGGCGGCAGCCAGTTCTTCATCTGCCATTCCGCCCAGCCGCACCTGGACGGCGTCCACACAGTTTTCGGACAGGTCACTAAGGGCCAGGACGTCGTCAACAAGATTGCGCAGAACGACGACGTGAAGTCAGTTCGGGTGACACCATGAGCGGCAGACGCCTGAGTCTCTTGGTCGCGGGGCTCGCCATTCCGGTCGCGCTCCCGGCCCAAACGGGCGAGTTCCTCGTCCGGCTGGGGCGCGACACGCTGGCCATCGAGCGCTACACCCGGACCGCCGACCGGCTCGAGGGCGAGCAGGTCGTGCGCAGCCCGCGCACCGTGCATCGCCTCTACACGGCGACCTTCGGTCCCGGCGGCGCGATCGAGCGGTTCGAGCTCGTCACCCACAATGTCTCGGGAGCCCCCGGCCCGCTGGAGCGCAAGGCCACCGCGATTTTCTCGGGCGACACCGTGGTCATGACCACACCGCGCGACGACTCGACGGCCACCATGCGCGTGAAAGCCGGCCCCGGCGCCCTCCCCTACATCGGCCAGGGGTGGGCACTGATCGAAGAGATGGCGCGCCGGGCCCGGACCGCGGGCAGCGACCACTACAGCGTCACCATGCTACCGCTCGGGTCGGACGAGCTGTGGGAGGTGACGGCCACACCCCGGGGACGGGACTCGATGACCATCGTGCTCGGCCCGCTCGGGCCGTTTCGCGCCCAGGTGGACGGGCAGGGCACCGTGCTGGGCCTCTCCGGCGTCGGCAGCACGATGCAGGTGACGGTCGAGCGGGTGCAGGGTCTCGACTTCGCGGCGCTCGGGAAGTCGTTCGCGGCTCGCTCGCTCGGGACGCTGTCGCCTGCGGACTCGGTGCGCACCAGCGTCGGCGCAGCCGCTCTCTCGGTGCGCTACAGCCGCCCCTCGATGCGCGGCCGGGTGATCTTCGGGAACGTGGTTCCCTGGAACCAGGTGTGGCGGACCGGCGCGAACCAGGCCACGGTGCTCGAGACGAGCGCCGACCTGACCATCGCGGGGACGGCGGTGCCGGCGGGCAAGTACAGCCTCTGGACCATCCCGTCGCCGACCGGCTGGAAGCTGATCGTCAACAAGAACGCCGGTCAGTGGGGGACCGATTACGACGCCCAATACGACCTAGCCCGGCTCGACATGAAGGTGGAGGGGCTGCCACAGCCGGTGGAGCAGTTCACGATCGCGATCGAGCCGAAGGGAAAACGCGGCGTGCTGAAGCTGGAATGGGACAAGACCCGCGCCTCGATCCCGTTCTCGGCCAAGTAGCTTGCACCTCGACTTCGCCGTCGTCGCCGACTATGCGATCGTCGATCAGGCCGGCAAACTGTCGGTGCTGGGGATCTTCCAGCACATCTGGGTGCAGCAATTCCCCGCTATGCACCCCCGTCTGCACCTGGTGCTCCGCCTCAAGGGAAAGCGCACCGAGATCGGCGAGCACCAGGTGCAGATCCGGCTGGTGGACGAGCAGAACGCCGAGGTCCTCGGCGGCAACGGCACCGTGAACTTCGCCGAGCCGCCCGCGGGAGTGACCGACATCGAGGCAGGAGCGATTCTCGTGTTCGACGTGCCGTTCCCGCACCCCGGCGCGTACCGCTTCGAGATCACCATCGACGGAGAACGGAAGGCCTCGGTGCCCCTGACCGTGAGCCAGCTGCCCCCGCCGCCCGCGGGCGGGACTAACTAGATGCGCGTCGGGCTGGGGCTCGCCGCCTTGGCGCTCGTCGCCGCCTGCGGTGACGCTCCCACCAGCCCGACCGCGTCCGTCCGGATCGATCTGTCGAGCAGTTGGGTGCGTGCCAGTCCCGCCGAAGTGGGGATGAACGCCTTTGCCCTGCTCCGTGCGGTGGGCGACGCGTCGGGGATTCCCCGCTTCCGGAGCCTGCTCGTGGCGCGCCACGGCCGGCTCGTGGCGGAGCAGTACTTCGGCGGTACCGATTCGACTACGCTGTTCGACGTGCGCTCGGTGACGAAGAGCGTCGTGGGCGCCCTCACGGGAATCGCACTCCACGACGGCGTGCTTCCCGCGACGGCGGCGCCGATCGCCCTGTATCTCGCCCGGGAGGACACGCTCGACGCAGTCGACAGTGCCGTCACGGTGCGCCACCTCCTGACCATGACGTCGGGCTACGCCTGGGATGAGACCGCGGGCCCCGACTATAACACGTGGATCGTCGCGGACAACCACGTGCAGTACCTGCTCGACCGGGCCCACGCGGCGTCGCCCGGGGCCACGTTCACTTACAACTCCGCGGCGGTGCACACGCTGGGCGTCGCCCTGCAGGGCGCCGCCGCGACCCCGCTGCCGCAGTACGCCGCCGAGCATCTGTTCGGTGCCCTGGGCGGGCCCACGGTCGTGTGGGAGCCGCTCGACCGCGGCGCCGTGAACGGCGGCTCGGGGATCGCGCTGCACGCGCGAGACCTGTTGAAGTTCGGTCAGCTGTTCCTGCAACGCGGCTGGTCGGGCGGCGCGAGCGTGGTGCCGGAGAGCTGGGTGGACTCGGTCACCCGGCCGCAGTTCGCCTGGCGAGTGACCGTCGGGCCGTTGCAGCGAGTCACCTACGGCATGCTCTGGTGGGTGTCCGACGCCGACCCGTCCGCCTTTTTCGCCTGGGGTTACGGCGGCCAGTTCGTGTATGTCGTGCCGAGCAGGGATCTCGTGGTAGTGGCCACGACCGACTGGGCGCAGCTCACCGAAACTACGCCCACGGAGCTCGCAGCCCAGGTGGTTGGCGTGGTCGTCAACGACGTGGTGCCGGCCGCGCGCTAGCCCCGCTGGATGTCGAGCGGCAGCCCCGCATCCATCAACGACAGACCGCCGTCCACCGCGATCACCTGGCCCGTAATCCAGCCCGCGTCCGCCGAGCATAGGAGCGAGACGGCGTTCCCGACATCCGCCGGCGTGCCGAGCCGGCCCATCGGCGTCCATCCCTTGTCTCCCTCGTGCCACTTCCGAATCATGTCCTGCGCCACGTCGGGCAGGGTGTTGAGCACGCTGTCCTCGATCCATCCGGGGCTGATGGCGTTCACTGTGATGCCACGCTTCGCGAGTGCCACGGCGAAGTAGCGGCACAGCGATTCCATGGCGCTCTTCGCCGCGCCCATGCCGACCCAGGGCTGCCAGCTGCCGGTGCGCCCGCCCGGCGCGTAGGTGATCGCGACGATCCTCCCGCCCTCCCCCATGAGGGGGCACGCCGCCCGCACTGCCACCAGGAACGCCCGCGCCTGGGAGTTCATGGCCGCGTCCCATTGCTCTAGGGTGATGTTCATGGGCCCCTGGTAAAACTCGGGCACGTCGGGTCGGGCGTTGCTGACGAAGATGTCGAGCTTCCCGAACTCGCTCTTCACGCGCGCGAACATGCGGGTGATGTCGTCGGGACGGCATACGTCGGCTTGAACGATGAATCCGTCGGAGCCGCGCTGCTTTACTTTGGCGAGCGTATCCTTCGCGGCCGCTTCATTCTTGCGATAGTTGATCGCGACCTTCACGCCTTGCCCGGCGAGCTTGAGCGCGATACCCCGGCCGATGCCGCGCGAGCTTCCGGTGATGAGTGCATGCTTCGCGTTCTGAGCCATGGCCCCTCCCCGGTCGAGCCGTGGCAGCTAAAGATGCCGGCCGGACGCCCCGCTGCAACTACTCAGGCATCATGCGCGCCGTCGGGATCCCGCACCGGATAAGCCTTTACGATGCCGCGGCACTGTTGCACGAGATCCGGAAGCTCTGACCGCTCGACCGTGAACCTGAGTCGATGCTCCTGCGTCAGGGGATCGGGCGTGATGTCCACCACGAGCTGTAGCTCGCCGGTGCGGTCGGTCGAGCGGACCACCGCGGTGAGATTGGGTTCGTCGGAAGTGAGCGTGGCCACCCCCACCCCCACCCCCACCTCCTCCGGCCGCTGCTGCAAGTGGGCGAGCGCGGCGGCCCAGCGCGCCAGGTCCGGGACCCGCACTAGCGGTCCAGTGGTCCAGATGGTCGCTCCCTCAGCGACGCAACGCACCGTCACGACGAGCCAGTTGCCTTCCCAGTAGTCCTGGGCTTCCGGAGATCGGCGATCGTGCACCCACAGCTCAAAGCCCGCGGCCTTGAGGTGAGCTGGGCCGAGGGAGTCGGGGTCGGGCGAGAAGATCAGTGGGGCCACAGCCACGCAAAGACGCCCGCTGTAACCAGCGCGTAGATCAGCCCGTCCACCGTGGCCTTGATCGTGGTGACCCAGGAGCGACGGTACCAGATCGACATCGGCCAGAGCGCGAGCGAGTACGCGACGAACGCCGTGAGGCCCGCGAAGTGGAAAACGGCGCCGTAGTTCGCGCCGGGGGACAGCGCGCTCCCCGCGACGAGCGCCGCGAAGATCGCCACCACTATCGAGAAGAGGAACCATTGCGTGAGCTGCTTCCCCATCGCCATCGAGCCACCCGGCATGACGGTGAACATCATGACGGGGCCCTTCTTGAACTTTTCGGCGAACGCCGGGGATCGCATCTGCTCGGTGCTCTCCGCTCGTGGCATCATGTAGTCGCCGGGCGGAATGCCGAGCGGACGCAGCGTGTCCATCACGCGGTCTTCGTTCGGCACCTTGAGGTAGTCGCTCTTGTGCCAGCCGGTGAACATGTGAAGGACGGAGCTGAGGAGGAAAACACCAATCGCCGACAGCAGGATGGGGAGCCACAGCGAGACGAGCGGGGTCATGAGACCTCCTTTGGGTCGCGCTTAAGGTGCGGGCTGTCGCGGTCGCAATCAAGGATCGGCGAGTGCCTGCCCGGACGCGCACAACGGGCATTCGGCCGGCACCCACAGGTCGAACGGGACGCGCGCCACCGCTTCGATCGGCACCCCCCGTTCCGCGAAGTAGGGCGACGCCGCGCTGCCGAGAGCCAACAGCGCCCCGATGACGACCGGCTCGGCGCCGTGCCCCTGCAGCTCGGCGTAGGTCGCCCGGACCGCGGAGCCGGCGCTGATCGCGTCGTCGACGATGGCGACGCGCTTGTCCCCCACGCGGCCGCGGGCGGCAGGCGGGAGATGATACTGCGCCTGGTACAACCCATCTCCTTCGCCGGGCAGCACGCGCTCCGTGAAGAAGAACTCCGCTTTGAGCGACGAGGCGAGCATCTGGGCGAGGAACGCACCGCCGACGAGCGGTCCGCACACCCCCGCCACATGGTGGGGCCGGAGCGCTCGCGCGAGGTGGGTGACGAACGGACGAACCAGGGCTGGTTGGACGAACAACGCCTCGAGATCGAGCCAGAGGTTCGTATGGTGGCCCGATTCGAGGCGGAAGTGGCCGCGCCGTGGCGAGGTCAGGCTGAGAAGGTCAGCGCTCGGGCCTTTCGGCGTCATTTTTGATCGGTCTGCAGTCCTCGCTCCTCTAGTAACGGTCCCACCTCCGGATCGCGCCCCCGGAAGGCGCGGTACAACGCACCCATGTCGCCCGTCCCGCCCCGCGACAGGATCATATCGCGGAAGCGGGCGCCGTTGGCACGGGTCATGCCGCCGTTCTCCCTGAACCACGCGTAGGCGTCGTCATCGAGCACCTCGCTCCACAAGTACGCGTAGTAGCCGGCGTAGTACCCGCCGTTCCAGATGTGGGAGAAGTAGGTCGTGCGGTAGCGCGGCGGCACCTCGGGCACGTCCACGGCGAACCGCTTGAGCGCCTGGGACTCGAAGGCCCCGATATCCGGTTGCTGCGGGCCCACCGGCAGGCTGTGCCATGCCATGTCGAGCAGGGCGGCGGCTACGTACTCGGTGGTGGCGAATCCCTGGTCGAACGTGCGGGCTCGCTTGATCTTGTCGACCAGCGTGCGCGGCATCGGCTGCCCGGTCTTGTGCTGCTTGGCGTAGTGTGCCAGCACGCTGGGCTCGAGCGCCCAATGCTCGTTGAACTGCGAGGGAAACTCGACGAAGTCCGTCGGCACGTTCGTGCCGGTGAGTCGCGGGTACTCGACGCGCGTGAGCATGGCGTGCAACGCGTGCCCGAACTCGTGGAACATCGTCTTCACGTCATCGAAGCGCAGCAGGGCCGGCTGGCCCGGGGCCGGTTTGGTGAAGTTCGCGACGTTGAAGACGACCGGCTTGGTGCCTAACAATCCGCTGCCGTCCACGAACGCGTCTTCCCACGCGCCACCGCCCTTGTTGTCGCGCTTGAAATAGTCGCAGTACCAGAGCGCGAGCGACGTCCCGTCGGCATCGAACACCTCGAACACCCGCACATCGGGATGGTATACGGGGAGGTCCGTCCGCTGCTTGAAGGTCAGCCCGTACAGCCGGTTCGCCGCGAAGAAGACGCCGTCCTTGAGCACCCGATCGAGCTCGAAGTAGGGCATGAGCTGGGATTCGTCCAGCGCGTACTCCGCCTTGCGCACCTGCTCGGCGTAGTACTGCCAGTCCCAAGGGGCGAGCTTGAAGCCACCGCGCTGCGCGTTGATCTTCGCCTGCAGCTTCTCCGCTTCGCGCGCGGCCCGCGCGGTCGCCGCCGGCACCAGGTCGCTCAGGAGCTTGATCGCCGCCTCCGGGGTCTTGGCCATGCGGTCGTCGAGCACGAACGCGGCGACGCTCGGGTAGCCGAGCAGCTGGGCGCGCTGGGCGCGTAGCTGCGCCAACCGTTTGACGATGTCCCGCGTGTCGTTCGAATCCCCGCGTTCCGTTCGCGTGGTCGACGCGATGAACAAGCGTTGCCGCAGCGCCCGGTTCTTGAGCGAGGCCTGCGCCGGCTGCTGGGTGGTGTTCTGCAGCGGCAGCAGCCATTTACCGTCGAGCTTGCGCTCGCGCGCCGCTTCGGCCGCAGCGGCGATCTCGGCGTCGCCGAGGCCGTCGAGCTCGCTCTTGTCGCCCACGACCACTGCCCCTGCCTTGGTCGCCGCGAGCAGCCGGTTCTGAAAGGCGGTCGCGAGCTTCGACTCCTCCTGGTTCAGCGCGCGCAGCCGCGCCTTGTCCGCCTCCGCCAGCAGCGCGCCGGCGCGCACGAAGTCGCGGTAGTAGCGCTCTACCAGGAAGCCCTGCACCGAGTCGAGGCCGAGATCGGCGCGCCGCTCATATATGCTCCTGACCCGGCGGAACAGCGAATCGTTCATGAGGATCGCGTCGAGATGCGCCGCCAGCCTGGGTGCCTCCTCGGTCTGCACCCGCTGCAGCGTGTCGTCGGTGTTGGCCTGCGTCATCGCGATGAACACCTTGGAGGCACGGGTGAGCAGCGCACCCGAGCGCTCCAGCGGCACGATCGTGTTGTCGAAGCCGGGCGCCGCCGTATCCGATGCGATGGCGGCGACCTCCGCCAGCTGGCGGCGCATTCCCTCCTCGATCGCCGGCTGGTAGTCGGCGTCATGAATCCGGTCGAACGGTGGCGCCTGGTACAGGAGCGGACTGGCACTCGCGAACGGGTTCGCGCTGGTGAACGGGGCGGGGCCGGCGGACGCGGGCGTCGATGCCCGATTGCAGCCGAGCAGGGTCGCGCACAACGCGAGCGCGAAGCGGCGCTCAGGCAGTCGCATCGGCATGCCCCCGAACGTGCAGCGAGCGGAACAACACCCGCCCCGCTGCGGCGACGTCCCGCACCGCGGCGTCGAACGCCGCCTCATTGGCCTTCGAGGGAGCGTGGAAGCCGCTGATCTTGCGCACGAACTGCAGCGCCGCGTCGTGCAGCTCCGCGTCGGTCGGCGGATGATCCGCGTGCCGCAGGCGCTTGATGTTTCTGCACATGATGTCAGACCTTTCGTGATTTTACCGGCGCTCGAAAATACCCCGGGCGCGATGAAAAAGTGCGCCGCTCCTTATCGCGCCGGCACGCCGAACCCGCGCGCCACGCCGCCAGCACCATCAGGACCACAAGCACCGCCTGCACGAAGCTGATCCGCGCGAAGCGGCTCGCGGCGCGCGTGTCGGGCACGCTCCCGCCAGCCACCGCCACACGCCACCGAATCAGGGCAATCATTGGTGCGACCTCGAGAATCAGAATCGCGGCGAGCAGGCCCATCTTGGCCCAGAAGACGTGGTTGTGGAGGTAATAGAAGCTGCCCTTCTCGAACCCGCCGAACGCCCGGACCAGGCCCGTGCCGATCCATATGAGCGCGGCGACGCCCCACCAGGTATCGGCGTAGAACACCCGTCGCAGGCCGGGAACGTCGAGCTGAGACTGGAGCGCGCGACCGCGAGCCCAGACCGCGCCGAGGCCCACGCCCAGCGCGAGCAAATGAAAGGCGGCCAGCAGCCATCGGATCGTCAAGGTGGTCGGCCCTCGACTAGAAATTGTACACGAATTTGAACAAGTAGAAACCGAGAGCCAGGCCGCAGAATGCCAGGAGGACGCCCATTCTCGCCTTCCTCTTGTAGGGGCCCGCTGCCACCGACCCTCGAAGCCGATCCAGAATGCCGCCAGTCCGCTCAATCTACCAGGGCCGGCCTTCCACGAAGCCCGCGCCCGTTGTAACCTCACACAACCAGCCTGCGTCCGTCAGGTCCTCCACGAGCACAGCGAGCATCATGCCCGACCAGCCTTGCGTTCACATCGCCGCGATCACCACCGTCCGCCACGCAAAGCGCCGGGAGTGCGAGGAGTGCGTGAAGATCGGCGCGCAGTGGGTCCACTTGCGGACGTGCCAGCAGTGCGGTACGACCCAGTGCTGCGACGACTCACCCAACCGGCACGCCAGCAAGCACGCCCGGGCGAGCGGCCATCCCGTGATCGCGTCCGCGGAGCCAGGAGAGCGCTGGCTATACTGCTATCCGGACGACGCGTTCGCAGAGTATTGATCATGGCCGGCGTGCTCGGCATTCATCACGTCACCGCGATCGCGAGCGACCCCCAGCGCAACCTCGACTTCTACGTCGGGTTGCTCGGCCTCCGGCTCGTCAAGCGCACCGTGAATTTCGACGATCCGGAGACATACCATCTCTACTACGGCGATGACGTGGGCACTCCGGGGAGTATCATGACTTTCTTCCCCTGGCCCGGCGCCAGACCCGGGCGCCACGGGACTGGACAGGTCGCCGTCACAGCGTTCGCCGTGCTGCCACGCTCGCTCGGATTCTGGGTCGAGCGGCTGGTGCGTCACGGCATCCGGTACGAGGGGCCGACCAGGCAGGTGATCTCGTTCAGGGACCACGATGGGTTGATGCTCGAAATCGTCGGCGACCTCGGCGCCGAGGCGAGGCCCGCCTGGGGAGCGGCCCCCGGCATTCCGCGCGAGCACGCGATCCACGGCTTTCACGGCGTGACCATCTGGGCGGACAAGGGGGACGCCACCGAACGGGTGCTCGTGGACACGCTCGGCTTCCGTCCGGTGCATGAGGACGGCACCACCCGGCGCTTCGCCGCCGGCGACGGCGGGCCGGGAACCGTCGTGGACGTGCGCTCGGTGGGCGGCTTCGTGCACGGCGCTGGCGGCGCGGGGACGGTCCACCACGTGGCCTGGCGTGTCCCCGACGACGGCGTGCAGCTCCAGATGCGTGAGCTGGTCACACAGGCGGGGCTCAACCCCACGCCGGTGATCGATCGGAACTACTTCCACTCGGTCTATTTTCGCGAGTCGGGTGGCGTGTTGTTCGAGCTCGCCACCGACCCACCCGGCTTTGCCATAGACGAGCCGGTCGCCGAGCTCGGGCAGCGCCTGATGTTGCCGCGACAGTACGAGACTCACCGCGCCCAAATCGAGGCCATCCTGCCTCCCATTCATCTTCCCGTCACGGCGTCGGCGGCCACGCTACTCGCGAGCACCACGGGGCCTGAGGACGTGAGCGGTGACGCGCTCGGCTTCATTCACCGCTACCTCCCGCCAGCCGCCGGAGCGGAGCTCGCGAGCAGCACGACGCTGCTGCTACTGCACGGCACGGGCGGGGACGAGGAAGATCTCATTCCCCTCGGCCGAGCCCTGGTCCCGGGTGCCGGGCTCTTGAGCCCGCGCGGCAACGTGCTCGAGCGCGGCGCACCGCGTTTCTTTCACCGCCTGGCCGAAGGGGTGTTCGACCAGGAGGACCTGGCCCGCCGTACCGAAGAGCTGGCGCAGTTCATCGAAGCGGCCGCCAGGACGTACGAGCTCGATCGCACGGGCATAGTGGCGGTGGGGTTCTCGAACGGCGCGAACATCGCCGCGAGCTTGTTGCTGCGACGCCCGGGGCTGTTGCGCGGAGCGGTGCTCTTGAGTCCCATGATCCCATTCGAGCCCGATACGGTGCCCGATCTCACGGGCACGTCGGTGTTCATCGGGGCTGGGCGCGCGGACTCGATCGCGCCCCCCGCGCAGGCCGAGCATCTGGCCGAGCTGTTGCGCCGCGCGGGGGCGGCTGTGATGATCCACTGGGAGCCGGGCGGCCATTCGTTGAGCGACGGCGAGGTCGAAGCGGCCCGGCAGTGGCTCTGGCAATCGGTGGTGGAGCGACCTCAGGAGCGTCGGATGCCTATAGCCAAGGAGACCTGAGTATGGCCCTCGATGAGGAGCAGGCACGCGCTGCGGCTGAGGTCGCGGCGCGCCTGCGCCAACGCGGAATCGCACTGACCGGCGCCGAGCGCCCTGACGACCTGGCCGATCTGCTATCCGCGGTGGAGCGCTTCGAAGCGGTGGTCGAGGCGCACGGCGGAGACTTGATGGTCGACGACCTGAAGAGCTCGCAGCCGGACGACCAGCACTTCGTCGTGCCGCGACGCGCGCCCGGCGAGACAGTGCGCGCGTACGTCGTCAGGATCGATGAGGCGGCGGGACGGCTGCGGGGTCACCCGCGCCAGCCCGACTAGTGGGGGATGATCGTCGGCGGCGTCCTCGGCGTCGAGCATTGGCACACCGAAGAGTCTCCGATCCAGGCCGGGTTCGCGCCGAGCGTACCTGGCCGTTGGGCGTTCGGATTCTCGGCACATTTCTGAGCGTCGAGGCGGCGCGGAAGCGGCTCTGCACGCCCGTTTACGGGCAGACGCCGAGCCGCGAGTTCACTCGCGCACACCGCGAGCGGCGTAGTCCTTCTTCCCCCACACTCGCTCCGCTTGCCACAAGTGCCGATGCTGGTGCCGCGGCAGAATCGTAAAGCACGAGTACAAGTTGTAGCGCACGCGCGCGTTGAAGGGCGACGTGACCCGCACCTGAGCAAGCGGCAGGCCGTCCGCCTGCGCCAGACAATCGAGCTGCGCTGCCTGCAGGCGATCGAATTCCTGGACGAGCAGCTCAGGCGCGGCCACGCTCGACGGCAGGAACCGCGCGATGGTCTTGAGACGGACCCGAACCGGCGGTCCCATGGTGGCCCATAACAGCCAACCGATGGGATCGCGCCGGTAGCGACCCGGCGGGCGCCGCTCGACCATGCGGGCGCGCGACACGGCATGGCTCAACAGCGGTACATAGGCCAGCGACGTGAGATTCAGGTGCGCCACGCACTCGGCCACGGACCAGCGCGCCGAGTCGGCCCGCCTGGGCCACTGCTCGGCCGGAAGCGCGCGCACCAGCTCGTGGAGTCGCGCTTGCGCACTGCGATACTCATCGGCGATCAGCTGCAGTTGCAGATGCATGTCTCTCCTTAACCTCCTCTGCCGCCCTGCCTCTAGTTCACCTTTCCCTGCAAGCGTCGTAATCCCCCGATCGCCGGAGCGTAGCCCGGCATTTTATCCAAAGCGCGCCCATACTCGGCCACCGCGTCCAGCACCCGGCCTTTCTTCTCGTAGATCCGCGCCAGGTTCACATGCGGGAACTGCGGCGCTTCGTAGCGCGGGGCGTCCATCGCGCGCTTGAGCCACGGAACCGCGTCGTCCTCGCATCCCAGCTCGATCAAATAGCACCCGATGTCGTTGTACGGATTGCCGAAGGTGGGATCCACCGCGATCGCGCGTTTGCACTCGGCGATCGCCTCTTCGTAGCGCCGCTGGAACGAGTACACCCAGCCGAGAAACGTGTGCGCTTCCGCCGTCGGCCGCTCCGCGAGCGACGCCTGATACAGCTGCACCGCGCCCGCCAAATCGCCCGCCAACTGGCACTGGTACGCGCGCTCGAATAACTTTAGCGCCCGAGCTCGATCACCCACACGCCAAGCTTATTCAGACCTCGCCGCCGTCGCCATCGCGCCCGTTTATCAGCCTGCGGTTCCTCGTCCTGCTCGCGGCGGTCGCCCTGGGCTGGAACCTGAACGGCTACCGCCTCTTCGACCCTGACGAAGGCCGCAACGCCGAAGTGGCGCGCGAGATGGCGCACACCAACGACTACGTCGTGCCGCACCTGGACGGCCTTCCTTATCTCGACAAGCCGATCGTCTACTTCGCCGCCGCAGCCGCCATGATGGAGTTGTTTGGCCCGACCGAGGCCGCCGCCCGGTTACCCGCCTACCTCGCCACGCTCGCCACCATCTGGTTGCTCGTGTGGTTCGCGCGGCGCCGCTGGGGCGAAGAGGCCGGCTGGCTGGCCGGACTCGCCTACGCCACCATGGTGCTGCCGCTCGCCTACGCCCGCACTGCCATCTTCGACAGCACCCTGACGCTGTGGACCACGGCCGCCATCGTCTGCTTCACCGAGGAGCGGCCCGTCCCCGCCTGGGCCGCGATGGCCGCCGGCGCCCTCACGAAGGGCCCCATCGCCGTCGCCATCCCGTTGCTCGCCCTGGTCGCGCACGCCCTGGTCACGGGCACGCCGGTTCGGCGACTGTTCCCGCGGCGCGGGCTCGCGCTGTTCTGCGCCATCGCCCTGCCCTGGGTCATCGTCGTATCGATCGAGCATCCGGACTTTCCCGGCTACGTGTTCCTGCGTGAGACGCTCGAGCGCGTGACCACGCGGAGCTTCCACCGCGCGGCGCCCTTCTGGTACTATCTGCCGATCGTTCCCCTGGCAGCCTTCCCGTGGATTGTCCCGGCGCTCGCTCGCGTGAAGAACCTCCGTGCCACTTGGCAGGCGAGACATGACGCCGGGGCCACCGAGCCGCTGCTCTTCGCGTGCTGGGTGGTCGTGCCGCTGGTGTTCCTGTCCCTCAACCAGTCCAAGTTGCCGCAGTACGTGCTGCCGCTTATGCCGGCGCTGGCGCTCGCAGCGACGCGGAACCTGGTGACCGGTGGGAGCCACACGGCGGCGCGGGTCTATGTCGGCGTCTCAGGCCTGGCGGGCCTGGCACTGGTGGCGCTTACGCACTGGCTCCCCGCGCCCATCAGCCTGACACCCGCCGAGAAGACCGCCATCCCGCCGGCCGCGGTGGCGCTGGGCATCGTCGTGCTCTGCTCAGCAGTCCTTGTCGGGCTCGGCGCCGTCACCCGCCGGCCCCGCATCACGTTTTTCGGGTATGCTGTCGTTGTTATGGCCATCCCGTTCGTGTCCGGAAACCTGCTCGTCGCGGTAGGAGAGGACCGCTCCTCCGCCGCCGTGGCGAGCGCCACCGCCGCGGCGCTCGAGCGCAGCGGTGACACCGGCACCGTGCTCGGCGTGCTCGCCTACCCACCGTCGCTGCCGTTCTATCTTGGTCGCACCATCCCGGTGGCGACTCCGAGCGGTCAGGAGCTCACCAGCAACTACATCGCGGACAACGTAGAGCGGTTCCGTTCCATTCCCGGCTCGCCGCTGCTTCCGGTGGGCTACTGGCGTGAGGCGTTGGCGCGTTGTTCCATGCCCACGGTGTTCTTGGCGGGGGCGGGGCACCGCGACGTACGCGCGACCCTCGGTGCCACCCTGCCCCTGCTCGCGGCCGACGACCACTACGCGGCCTACGGACCCTGCCGTCCCCCGCAACCTCCACAACCTCCCCGGCGGGGCGGAGGGGGGCGGTAATGTGCGGCATCTTCGGCGCCGTCTCACTCTCGGGCGCACCGCTCAAGCATCCCGACTGTGTCGCCGCCATGGCCGCCGCGTTGGCCCACCGCGGTCCCGACGGGGAGCGCATCGTCGGGCACGAGCGCGCGCGCCTGGGCGCCCGCCGTCTCGCCATCATGGACCTGACCACCGGTGACCAGCCGTTTCAGAGCCCCGATGCTTCCATCTGGATGGTCTGCAACGGCGAGATCTACAATGCGCCGGAGCTGCGCCGCGAGTATACCCTCGCCGGGTATCCGTTCCGCTCCATGGGCGACATCGAAACGATCGTGCCGCTGTACGAGCGCTTCGGCGCGGACGGCGTCGGACGGCTCGAGGGAATGTTCGGCCTGGCCGTGTGGGACGACCGGCACGCACGGCTGGTGCTGGCGCGCGACCGCGCCGGCGAGAAGCCGCTGTTCTGGACCGAGGTGAACGGCGAGCTGCGGTTCGCGTCGGAGATTCAGGCGCTGCTCGCCTTCCCCGACCAGCCGCGCCGCGTGCACGCCGCGGCGGCGGCGCTGTACGGCGCGCTCGGCTACGTCCCCGCCCCGTACACCATGCTCGACGGCATCTCGAAGCTCGCGCCGGCGCACCTGCTGGTCGCCGACCGCAAGGGATTGGCGGTGCGCCGCTACTGGGACCCCGCCGCCGTCGCCGCGCGGCCGTCGCGGCTCGACGGCCCGGCCACGCTGCGCAACGTGCTGCTCCGCGCGGTCGAGCGCGAGCTCATGTCGGACGTACCGGTGGGCGTGTTCACCAGCGGCGGGCTCGATTCCTCGTTGCTCGCGGCCGCGGCCGCGCGGGTCATGTCGGGCGAGCGGATCCACACCTACTCCGTCAAGTTCGCCGAACCGGGCTACGACGAGAGCCCTCACGCCGAAGCGGTGACGCACCACATCCGCACCATTCACCACGTGGTCACCGCGGACGACGCCGCGCTCGAGCACGCGTTCGAACACGTCACCCGCGCGCTCGCCGAGCCCGTGGGCGACCCCGCCATCCTTCCCACGTTTCTTCTGGCCGAGTCGGCCCGGGCGCACGTCAAAGTGGTGCTCTCCGGAGAGGGCGCGGACGAGCTGTTCGGCGGCTACCCGACGTACCTGGGCCACAAGGCGGCGGGGTGGTTTCTCGGCATCCCCGGGCGAGCGGCGCTCCGCTGGCTCGTGAACCGGCTGCCGACGTCGACCGGCAAGGTCACGCTCGAGTTCCTGCTCAAGCAGTTCGTCGCTGGCGCCGAGCTGCCGCTCGTCCAGCGTCACCTGACGTGGTTCGGTGCGCTGGGGCCGGACGAGCGCGTCCTCGCGTGGGCCGGCAGCCTGTTGAATGGCTTTCCCGGGGATTCGTCGCTCAACCGGGTGTTGTGGCTCGACTTCCTCAGCTATCTCCCCGATAACCTGCTCGTGAAAGTGGACCGGGGGACAATGCTCGCGTCGATCGAAGCACGGGCGCCCTACCTCGACCGCGAGGTGATGGAGCTGGCGCTGCCGTCGCCCGCGGGGCTCAAGGTGCGGGGGTTCAGCACCAAGGCGATATTAAAGGAAGCGGCGCGCGGGCTCGTTCCGGACGCAGTGATCCGGCGCAGGAAGCGCGGGCTGTCGGTGCCCGTGGCGCGGTGGCTCAACACGGGACTGCGGTCGCTCGCCGATCGCTATCTCGCGGCACCTCGCCTGTTCCCGGACGCGCCGACGGCACATCTGCTCGCTGAGCACCGCACGGGCGCGCGCAACAACGCTCGCAAGCTATGGCCCATTCTCATGGCGGAGCTGTGGGCAGAGCGCTGGAACGTGGAGACGGCATGAACCGCACCGAAGCCCTGCAGTTGATGCACGAACACACCCAGTCCGCTTCGCTGCGCCAGCACATGCTGGCGGTCGAGGCGGCAATGCGCGCCTACGCCGAGCACTACGGCGAAGACCCGGAGACGTGGGGGATCGTGGGCCTGCTGCACGACTTCGACTACGAGAAGTTCCCGAATCACGAGCACTCGCCCACCGAGGGGCATCCCGCGTGGGGCGTGCGGCTGCTCCGGGATAAAGGCGTGCCCGAGCCCTTGTGCCGCGCCATACTCGGTCACGGGAGCTACACCGGTGTGCCGCGCGACACCAAAATGGCCCAGACGTTGTTCGCGGTGGACGAGCTGTGCGGCTTCCTGGTGGCGTGCGCGCTGGTACGCCCCTCCAAGAGCTTCGCGGACCTCGAGGTGTCATCGGTGAAGAAAAAGCTCAAGGACAAGGCGTTTGCACGCGGGGTGAACCGCGACGACGTGAATCAGGGCGCCGCGGAGATCGCCGTGCCGCTCGAGGAGCACGTCGCCTTCGTGATTCAGGCGCTCCGTCCCGCGGAGAGCGACCTCGGCCTCGGCCCGCAGGCGGCGGTGGGGTGAGCCTTCCTGCCGCAGCCGGGCCGGGCGCGCCCGACCCGCTCGCCCTCGCGATCGACCGGGCGGCAGGCGCGCGACCGATCGAGGGCAACCGCCTGGAGCTTCACCCCGACAGCCCGCGCGCGCTCGAGGCGATGCTCGCCGCGATCGTCGCCGCGCGCCGCTGGGTGCACTTCGAGAACTACATCATCCGCGACGACGCGACGGGCCAGCGCTTCGCCGACGCGCTCGTCGAGCGGGCCCGTGCCGGCGTCGGCGTACGCGTCTTGTACGACGCCCTCGGCTCGTTCGGAACGTCCCGGCGCTACTGGCGGCGGCTCACCCAAGCCGGCGCCGAGGTGCGCGCTTTCCATCCGCTCCTCACGCGCCACCCGTTCGACTCCCTCTCCCGCGACCACCGCAAGCTGCTCGTCACCGACGGCAGCTGGGCGATGACCGGCGGGCTGTGCATCGGCGACGAGTGGGCGGGCGACGCCGCGCGCGGTCGGCGGCCATGGCGCGACACCATGGTGGCCGTCACCGGACCAGCTGCCGCGGCGCTCGACGATGCGTTCGCCCGCATCTGGCGGCGTGCCGGCGAGCCGCTCCCGCCCGACGAGCTGGAAGCCGATCCCGCGGAATGCGGGTCCTCGACGGCGCGCGTGGTGTCGGGCGTCCCCGGCCGGGCGCGCATGTACCGCGCCGTCCAGCTCCTGGCCGCGAGCGCGACGGACCGACTGTGGATCACCGATGCGTACCTGATCGCGCCGCCGCCCCTGTACGCCAGTTTGCTCGACGCCGCCCGGGCCGGCGTGGACGTGCGCCTGCTGGTCCCAGGGACGAGCGATCTCCCGGTCCTGCGGGATTCCACCCGGATCGGCTACCGCGACCTGCTCCGCGCGGGCGCCCGCATCTTCGAGTGGCAGGGGCCCATGCTGCACGCCAAGACCCTGTTGGTCGATCACCGCTGGGCGCGCGTCGGCTCGAGCAACCTCAACGTCTCGAGCTTACTCGGGAACTACGAGCTGGATCTGTTCGCCGAATGCAATCACCTTGCCGCCCAGCTGGCGCAGCAGTTCCTGCGCGACCTCGCGTCCAGCCGCGAGATCGTGCTGCAGGCCCGTCGGCGCTTCCTCCCTGCCCGGCTCGTGGGCGCGCCCGCCACCGCCGCGTCGCCCGTTCCCGAGCAACCCCACAAGCGCTCGGGGTACGAGCTCGGGGCCGTGGCCGTGGTCACGCTGCGGCGCGTGGCGGGCGGGCTGCGTCGCGCGATCACCTCGGCGGCGACCCTGTTGTTTGCCGGCGTCGGGGTGCTGCTAGTGGTGTTTCCGCGCGTGATGGCGATGGCGCTGGCCGCGGGGGCGTTCTCACTGGCTCTAGCCTTCGGTCTCTACACCTTCGAGCGGCGCCGCACGCGGGAGGCGGGCGATGGCTGATCCCCAACCCCCGCCGCAAGCCGCGCGTATAGCTCAGCAGGACGAGGCCGATCTGGTCGCCCGGGCGGTATCCGGCGAGCGGGAGGCCTTCGGCGTCCTGGTGGAGCGCTATGCCGGCGTGGCACGCCGGGTGGCACGCGCGGTGCTGGGCAATCCCGAGGACGCGGACGACGCCGCGCAGGATGCTATGCTGTCGGCGCTGGTGAAGCTCCAGCAGTACGACCCGCGGCGCCCGTTCGGCCCCTGGTTGCTGCGGATCGTCGCCAACGCCGCGACGGACCGGCGGCGACGCCGGTCGGTGCGCCGGGTCGAGCCCCTGGACGTCGGGCTCACGGCCGGTGGACCGCGGCCCGACACGACTGCCGAGCGGCGGGCCCTGAACGAGCGGCTGCGAGAGGCGCTGGCCGAGCTGCCCGAGCGGCGCCGCATGGCGGTCGTCCTGTTCGACGTCGAAGGCTATACGCACGGTGAGATCGCCGCGGTCCTCGGGATCCCCGAAGGAACGGTGCGATCGGAGGTGTTTCACGCGAGGCGCCGCTTACGGGTGCTGCTCGCGGACTGGAAGGAGGAATAATGAAGGATCCACTGCCGTTCGATCATCGGCCCGATGCGGTGCTCGGGAAGGCGCTGCGAGAGGCACTCGACCCCGGCGACGCGCCGGCCTTCATCGCGCGCGTGCTGGCGCGCGCCGAGTACGTTCGCGTGGCATCGTGGGACGCCGTGCTCGCCCGGTGGGCGCGGGCCGGCGTGGCGGCCGCCCTCTTCATCGCGCTGGCCGGCGGCTACTTCGTGGGCCGCGCGGCGGCGTCCCCCGCTGCAATTCGCCCGACGGTCTCGGACGTCCTGATCGCGCCGCCGGCGCACCCGGGGGAGGTCGAGGTCGTCCTCGCTTCCGTGATCGGCAACAACTAGCAAGGGAAAGGACCGTCATGTTGAACCGCTCCACAATCTGGGCCGTGGTGTTCCTCGTCGCGACGTTCGCGGCAGGGATCGCCGTCGGGGCCGGCGGCCGGGCGCTCTGGGTGCGCCACGCGTCTGCGGCGTCGCCCGATCGCGAGCGCGGCCTCGATCGGATGATGGACGAGCTGAACGAGGAGTTGCGGCTCGACCCCGTGCAGCGCGATTCGGTGCGGGCGATCGTGCGGCGCCACCGGACTCGGATGACCGCGGTGTGGGAGACGGTGCGCCCACGCTTCGACTCGATGCGGGCGGAGATGGACTCGGAGGTCGCCCGCCAGCTCACGCCCGATCAACAGGCCAAGTACCGCGACCATGTGGCCCGGTACCGGCATCAAAGGGATCAAGAGAAAGCCGACACGGGGTCGGGGGGACGGAGGGGAGGACGGAGGCAATGAGGGCCGGGCGAAGGGGAGTGTTCGCGGGAATCGTGTCGGCGCTCGTCTCGAGCGGTGTCGCGGCGCAACAGCAGCCGGCCCCCGCGCGGGCGGCACGGCTCCAGGTGTCGCTGGCCGAAGCGGTGCGGCGCGCGCTCGACGTGCAGCCGGCCATGGTCCAGGCGCGGGGCGACGCGCGCAACGCGGGCGCGAACAGGCGGTCCGCCTGGGGCGCCTTCCTGCCGACCGTGAGCACCAGTGCCTCGGCGTCGCGTAGCAACCAGGACCGCTTCGATCCTAACAGCACCACGCGCCTGCCACCCGGCTACGCGTACTCGGGCGGCCTGTTCGCTTCGCTCCAGCTGTTCGACGGGTTCCAGCGGTTCGCCAACCTGCGTGCGACCGCGGCAACCGAGGACGCCGCCAGCGCGGGGCTCATAAACCAGCGGTACCAGACGACGCTCACGACCCAGCAAGCGTTCTTCACCGCCCTCGCCGATGGAGAGTTCGTTCGCGTCGCCGAAGCGCAGCTGCAGCGCGCCAAGCAGGAGCTGCAGATCGCGGTGAACAAGTTCCAGGCCGGAGCCGCCACCCGCTCCGATACGCTCACGGCAACCGTGGATCTCGGCAACGCCCGGCTTGCGCTGCTTCAGGCGCAGGCCAATCTGGCCACGGCGCAGGCCAGCCTCGGTCGCCAGATCGGAATCGATCAGCCGGTGGAGGCGGCCCCCGACTCGACGTTTCCGGAGCTTCCCGACACGACCGCCTTGCGCTCGTCGGCGGTCGCCACCGCACCGCTCGTGAGCCAGGCGGACGCCCAGGCCCGCGCGGCGCGCGCCCAGACGTGGAGCGCCCGTTCCCTATACTGGCCCACGTTGAGCCTCTCCTATAACAACAGCCGGACCGGCGTCAGCTCGCCCAATCTCCCGCTGTTCAATGGGTACCCCGAGACATCCGTGTGGCGCTTTTCGGTTCAGTGGACGCTGTTCAACGGATTCGGACGTGAGCAGAACCAGGTGGCGGCCAGCGTGTCGCGTGACGTCGCGGAAGCCCAAGCTGCCGACGCCCGCCGACTGGTCAGCGCACAGCTCACCCAGCAGCTCGCGGCGTTGTTCACCGCGTACACGCAAAGCAGCATCACCCAGGCGAACGTGGCCGCCGCCACCGAAGCGCTGCGTGTGCAGCAAGAGCGCTACCGGCTCGGCGCGAGCACCCTGCTCGACCTGCTGACCGCCCAGGCCAACATGACGCAGGCCGACGTGAACCAGGTCCAGGCACGCTACAACTACCTGATTGGCCGCGCCCAAGTCGAGGCGCTCGTGGGGCATCCCCTGTGACCAGCGTCCAGCCGACCGCGTTCCGCACCGGCGACACGCCGCTGCCCGATACCGTCATCCTCACGCACAAGCTGACGCGCGACTACGACATGGGCGGCGAGGTGGTGCACGCGCTGCGCGGCGTCGAGATCCAGATGCAGCGCAACGAGTTCGTGGCCGTCATGGGCCCTTCGGGTTCTGGGAAATCGACGCTCATGAACCTCATCGGCTGCCTCGACACGCCGACGGGGGGCGAATACTGGCTCAACGGTCAGCAGGTGAGCGATTTGTCCGACGATGAATTGGCGCGGATCCGCAACAAGGAGATCGGGTTCGTGTTCCAGACCTTCAACCTGCTGCCGCGCGCCAGTGCCCTCCACAACGTGGAGCTGCCACTGATTTACGCGGGCGTGGCCGCGAAGGAGCGCCGTGCCCAGGCGGCCCGGGCGCTCGAGCACGTCGGGCTCGCCGACCGGATGTCGCATCGGCCGAACGAGCTGTCGGGCGGACAGCGCCAGCGAGTGGCGATCGCCCGCGCGCTGGTGAACCAACCCTCGATCCTGTTGGCGGACGAGCCGACCGGCAATCTCGACTCCGCTACCGGCGAGGAGATCATGCGGCTGTTCCGTGAGCTGCACGACACCGGCCAAACCATCGTGCTGGTCACGCACGAAGCCGACATTGCGGCGCACGCCGCCCGCCAGATCCACCTGCGGGATGGGCTCGTCGAGCGCGACGTGCAGACGAAAGGCAAACCGTGAAGCGATTCCTGGCCCTGCTGCTCGGCCTCGCCGCCTGCCACAAGGCGCAGTCGGCACCGCTGTACGAGAAAGTTCCCGTGGCGCACCGCGACATCGTGGTCTCGGCGTCCGCCTCAGGCGCGATCCAGCCGATCCTCACCCTGAGCGTGAAGTCCAAGGCCTCGGGCGAGATTCTCGACATGCCGGTGCAGACCGGCGACGACGTCAAGAAGGGACAACTGCTCGCGAAGATCGACCCGCGTATCCCGCGGAACGACCTCACGCAGGCCGAGGCGAGCCTCGCGGTCGCCAAGGCCCAGCTCGACAACGCCACCGCGCAGCTCAAACGCAGTGAGGCCCTGTACCAGAGCAAGTCCATCGCCGAAACCGACTACGAGGCCGCGAAGCTCAGCTACGCGACGGCCCAATCGGCCGTGGTCAACGCCCAGGCGAGTCTGCAGACCGCGAAAGACGCGATGGAGGATACGCAAGTCCGCGCGCCGAACACCGGTACCGTGCTCGAGCTCGATGCCGTTCTCGGCACTGTGATCTCGAGCCCCACGCGCGACGTGGGTGGCGGCACCGTGATCCTCAAGATGGCGAACCTCGACACCGTGCAGGTCCAGGCGTTGGTGGACGAAACCGACGTCGGCAAGGTGCAGCCCGGGATGCCGGTGACGATCACAGTGGACGCGTTTCCCAATCGCCCATTCGACGGCAGCGTCCTGAAAATCGAGCCGCAGGCGCAGGTCAATCAGAACGTCACGATGTTCCCCGTCATCGTCTACATTGTGAATCCGAGCCACCAGCTCAAACCGGGGATGAACAGCGAAGTCGAGATCCACATCGGCAACCGGCAGAACGTGCTGGCCGTGCCGAACGCCGCGCTGCGCACGCCGCGAGACGTCGCGTCCGCGGCGCAGGTCCTGGGACTCGACCTGCAGACCGTGCAGCAGCAGCTGGCGCAGGCCGAGACGCCGCGCTCCCCCGCGCGAGACTCGGCGGACGCCGGCAAGCTGCACGCGGCCGAAGCGACCAAGCCGGGAGCGCTGGCGACCTTCACGACGCCCAGCGGGCGGACCATCACCTTGCCGCCCGGGGTCACGCCGGAGCAAGTGCAGGCCGCGTTCGCCAAGCGCATGAGCGGCGCCGAGCTGTCGCCCGCGGAGCAGGCGCTGCTGACGCAGCTGCGCAGCCAGTTCCAGGGCGGAGGAGGGGCGGGAGGGAGCCGCCTGGGACGCGTGGCCAACCAGGGCGAGGGCGCGAGCTACATCGTGTTCGTGCTGCGGGGCGGGAAAATCACGGCCGTGCCGATCCGCACGGGGCTGACCGATCAGGATTACATCGAGGTCGCCCGCGGGCTCACGCAGCAGGATACCGTGCTGGTGCTGCCGAGCGCGTCGCTGGTGCAGTCGCAGCAGCAGTTCCGCCAGCGCTTCCAGAATGTGACGGGCGGCGGCTTGCCGGGCGTGCGGCAGCAGCAGGCGCAGCCCGCGACCCCGCGGTAGCGATGCTCGTCGGCGAGATCATCCGGGTCGCGCTCGAAGCGCTGCGGGCCAACAAGCTCCGCTCGCTCCTCACCATGCTGGGCATCATCATCGGCGTGGGCGCGGTGATCACGATGATCGCGCTGGGCTCCGGGGCGCAGAAGTCGGTGCAGGACCGGATTCAGGCGCTCGGTCCCACCTTGCTCAGCGTCTATCCCGGCCAGAGCTTCATGCGCGGCGTCGCGAGCGACCAGCGGGTGAGCCTCACGATGGACGATGACACGGCGCTCGCGAACAACGCGCGTTTCGTGACCGCCGTGGTACCGGAGCTGAGCCGCAGCCTCCAGGTTAAGAAGGGCAACTTGAACATCAACGTGAACGTCGTCGGCACGACGCCATCGTACGTGCCGGTGCGCAGCTACACGCTCACCGCGGGTCGTACGTTCACCGCAGGGGACGACGCGGCGCGACGCCGTTACGCGGTACTCGGCTCCGCCATCCCCGACATGCTGAACGCGAACCGGGACGCCATCGTCGGCCAAGAGATCATGATCCGCGGGATCTCGTTCGAGGTCATCGGTGTGCTGTCGGAGAAGGGGTCGCAGGGGTCGTTCTTCAACCCCGACGAGCAGATTCTCATTCCCCTCGAGACGGCCCGGTACCGGGTGATGGGCACCGACCGGCTGCGCGCGATCACGGTACAGGCCGCCGACCTGAACTCGATGAACCTGGCGACCCTCGAGATCGAGCGGGTGATGCGGCGCCAACACAAGATCCGCCCCGGCCAGGACAACGACTTCCAGATCCGCAATCAGACCGACATCCTGAGCACGCTGCAGCAGACGACCGAGACCTTCAAGTACCTGCTCGCGGGCATCGCCGCCGTGAGCCTGCTGGTCGGCGGCATCGGGATCATGAATATCATGCTTGTGTCGGTCACCGAGCGCACCCGCGAGATCGGCGTGCGCAAGGCACTCGGGGCCACGCAGATCAACATCATGATTCAGTTTCTGGTCGAGGCACTGGTGCTGTGCCTCGTGGGCGGTCTGATCGGCGTGGTGCTCGGCTCACTCGGCGCGGTGGTCCTGTCCAAGCTGGCGCACTGGAACACCCTCATTTCGCCGCTGGCGAT
>WNFP01001070.1_pt1 | contig 51688 bp, 38 predicted proteins | sample 5400201 | NCBI WGS metagenome assembly WNFP01 (sample SAMN13153355, study PRJNA577476) | soil metagenome | isolation source: 115 cm saprolite under Madrone tree | place: USA:California | collected 2016-06-14 | reverse complement strand
ACCTGGACTACAGACTTGGGCAGTCGCCGCATTCGAGTGAACGCGGTGAGCCCCGGCTACATCGATACGCCCGCGTGGCATGCGACGGAGGCGGGCGAGCAACTCTTTAAGACGGTTTCCAACGGCGTTCCGCTGCGCAGGGTCGGCACGGCAGATGAGATTGCGAAGGCGGTCGTGTTTCTCGCATCCGACGACAGTAGTTACATCACCGGAGTCGAATTGTTTGTAGACGGAGGCGTCGCGCAAATCTGAGTGTGCGGAGCCCTATCTCGTGTCCAACGTATTCCAACCAATATGAATGAGGAACATACGATGTCGAATCTTGAAGGCAAGCAGAAACACATAGCTACCTATGAACCCAACATCACAGCGGTGCTGTGCGTCGATCCTTACAACGACTTCCTCAGCGAAGGCGGCAAACTCTGGCCGTGGGTCAAAGACGTTGCCCAAGAAGTTAACCTGCTGGACAACCTGCGTAACATCGTACGCATGGCACGCGAGTCCAATATTTCCATTTTCCATGTGCCTCATCACCGAATGGAGCCGGGCGATTACGAGAACTGGAAATATCCCTCTCCTTATCAACTTCTGGGATCAAAGAACCAGATCTTTGCTAAAGGCTCTTGGGGCGGTACGTTCCATGACGACTTCCTGGTGCAACCAGGCGATATCGTTGCAACGGAGCACTGGGGATCGAGCGGCTTCCCGAACACCGACCTCGACCATCAACTCAAGCGCCATGGCAAGGAGAAAATCATCGTCATTGGCTTGATGGCTAACACTTGCATAGAAGCGACGGCCCGCATCGGCATGGAGCTTGGCTATCACGTGACACTGGTTCGTGATGCTACTGCGGCTCGTTCCCGCGAGGCGCTTCACGCAGCCATGGATATCGATGGGCCAACCTATGCGCATGAAATCCTCACATCCCAGGAAGTGATCGCTGCGATGAGGAATTCGTCTTGTAGATAGTGGGTCCGTTTCCGGGTTGCCGACGACTCGGCCACAACACCCTGAATTTCGCTCTAGTGAGTGCTGGTCAAACTGCGCAGTGCGAAATGAGCAATGGTTTTGAGTGCCCGGGTGTCTGCGCCAGCTTTCGCAGCTATCTTCATGCCCGACAACGTCGCCCGCAGAAACTGAGCAGCAGCGCTTTCCTTCAGCGTCTTGCTGATCTCCTTTTTGCGTTTGGCCTGGCGAAGTGCCTGTTCCAACGCGGCGGTTAACCGGATGCTCTCGGTGTCTCCTAGCGAAGTCACTTCTGGATCGGATCGACCGAACTCACAAATTGCATTTATGCCCATGCAACCGACAATCCCATCTCGCTCGGTCCTCGTAGCGAATGCAAAAAGCATCTTCTCAATTCCAGCAAGCGGAGAGGATGATTTCTCCAGATAGCCGATTTGTTCGTTAATGCTGTCGGCAACGTAGCGCCGGAACGCCTCCAGGTAGAGCTGCCGCTTGTCGCCAAAGGTGTCATACATGCTTTGACGACTGATCTTCATCGCACGCATCAGTTCGTCGGTCGAAGCCGCGGCATAGCCTTTTTCACAGAAAACTCCTATCGCCCCTTGCAGAGCTTCGTCGCGATCGAATTCCTTCGGCCTGGCCATGATCCGTCCATTCCCATTGTTCTGGACTAGTTTATCTGTACGCACCGAAGGTAGTTCCATCTTTGCGTTACAGGCGTTGAGGCCGGAGGTGCCGCATCGAAGAACGGCCGCGCCGTTTATGCAAGATAGCCGCCATCGATGGTCAGACTCGCACCTGTGATTAAGGACGACCCTGGGCTGGCCAGATAGGCCACAAGGCTGGCTACTTCATCGTCCGTGCCAAACCTCTTGATCGGCATCATGTTCTTGACAGCTTCGGAATGTGGGCCGTCCGGCGGATTCATGTCTGTCGCCGTTGGACCAGGCTGAACATTGTTTACGGTAATGCCGCGCGGGGCCAAATCCAGAGCGACGCCGCGCACCAGACCGGCGACAGCCGATTTGGTCATGGTGTACATACTTGCCCCCGGAAAAGATGTTCGCTGCGCGACGACGCTTCCAATGGTCACGATGCGCCCACCCTCGGCCATGTGACGTGCAGCCGCTTGAATGCCGACGAAGACGGAGCGCACGTTCACCGCCAGCATCTTGTCCAGATCTTCGAGCGAAACCTGGTCGATTGTGCCCCTTAGCAGGATGCCCGCATTGCTTACAAATACGTCGAGCCGCCCGAGGCCCGTCATGGTTTGGTCGATCGCGCCTTGTACGGCTGCAGCATCAGCGCTATCGGCGCGGATCGCCAGCGCTCTTCCTCCTCTTTCTTCTATGGAACGTGCTAACTGCTCCGCCTTTTCGCGTGAGGCCGCGTAGGTGAAGGCGACAGCCGCGCCCTCCTCGGCGAGGCGCTTCACGATCCCTGCGCCAATGCCTCGCGAGCCGCCAGTAACCAATGCAACCTTGCCTGAAAGCATTCCTGAAGCGAGACTCATCATCTCTCCTTTGTGAGCTGAGCTAGCGTATTGGATTATATAATCCAGAATCGGTTACAAGAATTTTCGGTCAAAGTGATGGAGGCTAAGTATCCTTCAATATCTACGCGTGGAAAGATCGGTATATTGTGAAAAACCGGAAATAGGGTACGGCCCGGGATACAACTGAGACGGAGGGAGGCTTTGTGAGCAATGAGCCCAGCGGGCGATTGGCGATCCCCGACGCCAACAATCTAGTTGATCATTTCGTCGACCGCCATATTAGGGAAGGCCGCGGGTCAAAAGCAGCCGTTCTGTCTGAGAACCGTACCTGGACGTACGCAGAAGTCGCCGATCTTGTGGGCCGAGTTGGCAGCGGTCTTCAGAAACTCGGTGTTCGTTCGGGGGACAGAGTTCTCATAGTGCTTCTGGATTCGATTGAATTCGCTGCCTGTTACTTTGGAGCAATAAAGATTGGCGCCGTTCCCGTGCCGACCAATCCGTACCTGCGCGCGCAGGATTACGCTTATTTTCTCGACGAGAGTCAAGCGCTGGTGCTTGTCGCGGATGTATCGGTTGAGCGGGAGATAGCGAGCATCGTCGAGGGGCGACTACATCTAGCGCACACCATCGTCGTTGGAGCCGGGAGCGGCTCGCATCTGGCTTGGCAGGACTGGGTTGCCGATTCTTCGCCAGAGCCCGATGCGTGTGGGGGAAGCCAAAGAGGAGCTTTTTGGCTGTGGACCTCCGGCAGCACCGGAATGCCGAAGGCTGCGGTGCATGGCTATTCTGATTGGCGACACTGTTGTGAGCACTATGCGCGCGGCGTCCTGGGAATCAGCGAGAACGATGTGACATTTTCATCGTCCAAGCTCTTTCATGCCTATGGTCTCGGAAACGCGTTGATGTTTCCCTTCCACGTGGGCGCTACCACGATCCTCGACTCAGGAAAGTCGCAGGCACGACCACTGCTGGAGAAAGCGCGTCGGTTTAGACCGACGCTGTTCTTCTCGGTGCCCACTCTGTATGCGGCGATGTTGGAACTCACCGATGCGCCGCATGCTTACGATTTGTCGAGCGTGCGCCACGCCGTATCTGCAGCCGAGCCGCTGCCTGCGGAGATCTTCAAAAAGTGGAAGCGGCGCTTTGGCATGGAGATCCTAGACGGAGTGGGGTCGACGGAGCTCCTTCACATCTACCTGTCTTCGCGTCCGGGAAGAGTGAGGCCGGGAAGCACCGGCCAACCGGTAGATGGCTACGAATTGCGCATAGTCGACGAAAACGGAAAAGACGTTCCAGAAGGGGTGGTCGGAGATCTGATCGTGCACGGCAGGAGCGCGGCATCATGCTATTGGAACCGCAAGGAGTTGAGCGCCGAGCGTATGCGGGGAGCGTGGTTTTACACCGGAGATAGGTTTTCGGCGGATGCGGACGGTTATTTCTGGTTCGCAGGACGCTCCGACGACATGTTTCGCTGTTGCGGACAGTGGGTTTCTCCCATGGAAGTGGAGAATACTCTGCTGGAACATCCGGCGGTGTTGGAAGTGGCGGTGGCACCGAGCGAACAAGCAAACGGATTGGTCATACCGCAAGCGTTCATCGTCCTCAGGCACGGTATTGCTCAAAGCACAGATTTAATCCATGAGCTCCAGCAGCATGTAAAGCAAAAAATTAGTCCTTATAAGTACCCGCGGCGGATAGAGTTCTTGGAGCAGTTGCCAAGAAACGCCGCCGGAAAGCTTGTGCGATACAAACTGCACACTGGCGTGGCCAGGGATTCTGTTTGACGGGAGAGTCCATGCAGCAGAGTGTTCCGCAGCGCTGCGATTCCGAAGCCATCCCGATTCAAACAGCGGCCAACCAACCGTCTCATCTTCTCGGGGCCGGCGAATAACTTCCCGACGCAGCCTGAAATTGCTCGCTTGCACTATGAATGGTGCAGACAGCGCCATGCCACAACCGAACTTCGTACAGTCAAATCGAGTTCCTCGCGTGCCGCCCAGGGCAGCGATGTCGATCGCTCGATTAGCAATTTGTCCGGCTCCCAGTGAGCCGTAGCTAGATCCGATTCACGGGGCAACCGGGTACCTGATCTAAAGGTCAGATAAACGTCACGACACGCGCGTGCCGGCGGCAAATTGTAGTGCGTCGTTTTCCGCTACCCTGATGGATATAGTGTTTTCAACTCGGAGTGAAAAATGAAATCGACAAAATGGATATTCGCCGGCGCGTTCGGATTTTTCGTCCTCACTGGCAATTTTGCACTCGCCCAAGGTCACGGGCACGGAAACGGAAAAGGTAACGAAAAACATGAAAATGAAGGTGACCGCGATTCACGCGGCCATGATAAACACTATTACAAGGATCACGACCGAAGCGTTGCGCGCGGCTGGTACGACGAGCATGAAGGCCATCTTCCGCCTGGCCTAGCCAAAAGAGATCAATTACCTCCCGGATTACAAAGACAACTGGTGATGCGTGGCACACTTCCGCCAGGCCTCCAGAAACGCCTGCAACCCGTACCGCGGGATTTGGAAGTACGCCTGACTCCTCCGCCTCCTGAGTGCGCACACGTCCTGATCGGAGGAAACATCGTGCTGCTGAATCGCAGAACCAACCTGGTTGTCGACATCGTGGCCTTCAATTGACAGTGACGTTGTCGAAGGCAAAAGACAATCGGTTTCCGAAGTGACGGATGAAGAGCTGGCGAAGATAGAGAAGGCTATGGGAGAAGTGGCGAAGTGACATCGGAACGATCGTACGACGGTGAACTGTCATTGACGCAAGGGCTCCATGCTGTGCTGTCTATCCCAAACGCTCAGTTTACTCCCCTTTCGCTGGCTGGCGTTGGGCGCGTTCCTTTCCTTTTACTGTGAAATATTTCAGCCTCTGTGCCAATCCGTCCGTGACGGGTACAGCCTGCGAGCGACGGTGAGATCGTGGCCGTGCTTCTTACCACTTAGTAGGAGTTGCACCAAGGGGGAAGCCGGGAATCAACAGTGGGTTACTTCCTTGCCGAGCGAGCTGGCTCGGCAATTCGCTGCGTGACCCGAGCCTAGGCTTGGAGAATGGAAGACACGAATCGGCGAATTCATCTCAGGTCGCGGCCCGTGGAATTGCAAAACCCATTGCAGGGCGGTTTGTACCAGGTCTGGATCCGAGCGGGGCGGGGGAACGAATGGCCCGCTGGTGTCGGTATGGATCGATCCTCAAATGCGTGCTTATGATTGCGTGCGTGAGCAATTCGCCAGCGACGCACAATAGAGGCCAATTGCCTTCATAAAAGAGATACACAATGGCATATGCCCGACACTTTGCCGAAGCCAGCAGAAAATATCGCCCTACCCCTATTCGCTTGTTATTCATCGCTGAGGCTCCTCCGGCACTCAGATCGGGCCGATTCTTTTACTTCGCGGCCCTCACGAATGGAGATACGCTCTTCCTTGAAATGATGAAGGTCCTTTATCCAATCCGTACCACCTTCGTTGAGTATGACGACCACCAAAAACCGGGTTTTGATGCAAAGCGCGTTCGACAATTGAAATCGGAGTTGCTTAAGAAATTCCAGAGGGACGGATTCTATTTGATCGACGCCTTAGAGCAGCCGATGCCAGAAGATGCAGATGCCGCGACAAAGAAGCAAATGATTCGTAACGCGCTTCCGGAACTCAGGAAGAAAGTTCGGAACCTATCGAGAGACGGAGATGTGCCGGTGATTCTCATAGGCAGCCCGACCTATTCGGTTTGTGCCGAGGCACTCAGAAAAGATGGATTGCGCGTCCTCAACGAGGAAATGATCGATCACCCGGCGAGAGGGAGACAGAAACTCTTTCGAAGGAAACTCGGTGAGATCATTCGCAAATCTGCGGTTGAGACTTCAGATGGAACTTCCTAGATGAGAGAGTACCGGATACGGCAAAGATTTGGATTTCTCCGTTCGAGTGCCCCATCCAATAATCGGTGTAGGACGGAACATGCTCACCGGGCGTCAGCAGGAGATCCACGCCGACAGGGATCGGAAGCTGGAGGCGGCGAAGCAGCAACGGAAGAATCGTCGCCAGTCGGCCGCGTGAAAAAGCCAAGACGCTAGTCTCCGGGCGGTTCCGCGTGACGGATGAAGTGGATTACTTCCGGATGGCCCGCGGCCGGGGGGTATTATAGGCCAAGGAGTAGGGAGCCGTGACCACGCGTCAACACAAAGATCACACTCAACTCGGTCGAGCCGCAGTCCAGATCTTTGCCGCCAATGATCGCATGAACCAGATTCTTATCGAACATCTTGAACCTACCGCCTGGAGAGCCAAACCGCCCGGCAAGGCCCGCCCCATTGTGGCGATCTTCACGCACATGCACAATGTCCGCTCCAAGTGGGTCAGGCTTACTGCTCCGCACCTGAAGGTTCCACGACAGCTCAACCGCGCGCGCTGCACGCCGCAGCAGGCCCGTGTGGGATTGGCCGAGAGCGCCGCTCGCTGCGTGGAGATGCTCGCTGAAGCGCTCGGCGGTTGCGGGGGGCGCGTCGAGAAGTTTCGCAGAGACGGCTGGGCGCGGCCTTGGCCGGTTGGCCTGGAAATGCTGTGCTACATGCTTTCTCATGAAGCGCACCATCGTGGGCAGGTATGTATGCTAGCCCATCAGCTCGGATTCCCGTTGCCGAACAAGGTGGCGTACGGGATCTGGAATTGGGAAAAGCTGTGGAAAGAGTGCGGGTCGCCTGGCGGCCCCGGCTACGACTCTTAAGGAATCGCTCAAGGGGCACAGGCCGCGCTGAAGAGATGTTTTTCAGGATATCGAGAGGATTCGAAAACGCGTCAAGCTGAACTCGTCGAGGACAGCGAACAGCCCCGCCCAGCGATCGCCTGCTTTGGGGGTAAGCCGCTATCACCTGTGACGCGATACTCCTTGGGAAGCCTCACCGCCTGGCTCCGTCCTGTCCTGAAGACCTTTGCCTCTGCGACAACTGGCCGAGACGCCGGCTTCCGGGATTGGATATGGTGTTTCTTGGTGGACCTTGTCATATCGCCGCGACCTTCGAGTTAAGCCACACTGGACGATTTGCGGATCAGCCTGTCGAAATTTGCCACAGCAAAAAATATGGGAATCGGGGTTCGGCAGTGGGGTGCGGCGAAGCACCTCCACTCCTGATTTTGCGCCATCTCTGTATTTAAATAGATGGCCCTTGCGCGAGAGAATCAAAGTAGTTGGCTTTTGTGTTTTCATGATAGCTTCAGCGGCAATACCTCCGAGGCAAGCCCTATGTCCAGCCCGTTAGAGCGTCGCCTGTTCCTGTTCTTGATCGCGACAATGGTGTGGAGTGTGGCCATGGGGGTCGAAGCGAACGGCATCGCTCCGGCAGAACGCCAGCAGGTTCCGGCGAATTGCTATTTCAGTGGGAAGCCGATTCTCGATGTGGAACTCGCCGCAACGCCGGATTGCTTTACCGCGATCGTCAAGCAAGCGGGCGCGGACCGGATCGCAGGCAACATCAAGCTCGTTCGCGCGAACACCTACATGGATCTTGTGTTGATCGCTCTGTACTGGAGCGTTTTTGTTTTGTTCGAACGCATAGAAGGTGGATGGCCGTCGAATTTACTGGCCGGCTTCATTTCCGTTGCCGCGCTATTCGACGTTCTGGAAGACATACGAATTTTGAAGGGGCTTACGGCGCTTTCCGATTCGGCGCAGTTCGACGGCCTGCTACCGCGGCCATTTTCGCTCGTGAAGTGGACGTTACTCGGTATTGCTCTTATCGTTGCGGGAATCCTTGTTTGGTCACGCAAGGGGCCTTTGTACCGATTTGTGGCGGCGGGTCTCGCTGTTTCCGGAGTTTTCATCCTTGCGGCGCTGGCCATTCCTGGGCTAATGCTCTACATATTATATGCATTTTCTCTGGCCTTCCTGCTTATCCTGGCCCGCGTTTGGCCTTATCCTTTACAGTCCGTCGTGCTGTGGATTGAGTACGGGTATCTTCTGAGGTTCCAAATTATTGCAGCTTTGCTCTTAGTGTTGGCTCTTCCGCTTGCCTATGCCTTCGTCCCGAGCCTTTTTGTGGGCCTGTTTGACGGAAGGGGCTTCAGGTCGTTCCTTTTTGTGGTGTGGGCGGCCTTTCAATTGGCTTGGAGCATCATGGTGACGTGCCGATTGGTGTTGGTGTACGGACCCGATCGGTTTGTGCGCGCGACTTCGATACAACCAAGACTAGTTGGCACTCGGATGGTCGCCGGGTACGGACTCCTGGCCGTGCCACTGGTGGCGGTTCTTTTCATCGGATCTGCGAAACCCAGCGCCCCGCTCAAGATTCTGGCTGCCTTCCTCGGCTTGCTTTTCGCGGTGGGCGTATTGGCTCTCACTGCCTCGCTACACTTTGCCATTGAAGACCCGGCAGGACATAGTGCGGAGACGATCTTTCCGTCTTTCGGTTTCCTCGAAAGGACGGCGACACCCAAGTCAGCCTTCTGGAAGTTGATTGGGTCATGGCTCGGACGGCTGCCTCAGGATCTGACGGTCGGTATTCTGGATGGAACGCGCCTGCGATCCGGTCATGAGATGGCAGGTATTGCCCTGGCAGTCTTCTTCGGATTCTATGTATTGTTGGGAATTTTCTTTTCGCCGGCGTGGTCATCGCCCGAGCGTCAGCCAGCCGCTCTATTCTTCCTTTTGGTTCTTCTCACGATTCTCACTTGGTTTTTTTCCGGAGCCGCGTTTTTTCTGGACCGCATCCGCCTTCCGGTTCTTACGACGCTGCTGGCCGCGTCTCTCTTAATCGGAGTGGAGACGACCGATCACGAATTTGTCGTAGAAGACAAGAAAGTCGTCGACAGCGGTGGTCTCCGCCCTGTCGATGTGATTCGAGCCTGGAAAAGAGAGCGAGGCCAGAAGAGCGATACCGCCGTGATCGTTGCCACGGCCGGCGGGGGAATCCGCGCCGCTGCCTGGACTGCGGAAGTGATGACGCGTCTAGAACAGGAGGGCTGCCGAGCTCTGAGTGACTCGCTTGTGCTTGTCAGTTCGGTGTCAGGGGGGAGCGTGGGGTCGATGTTCGTGGTTGGACCGTATCTGGGAACGGGGGACTATCCATCGAACGATGATGACTTGCAGGCAGTCCGGTTCAACGCCAAGCGTTCCTCGCTGAGCGCAGTCGGTTGGGGTCTGGCGTATCCCGACCTGGCACGCACAGTGCCCGCGCTCGGCAGTCTTGTTCCCGAGACATTTGACCGCGGTTGGTCGCTCGAAAACACCTGGTCCACGGGGTGGAGAGAGAAGGGACTCAAAACACCCACCATGAAACAATGGCGCGAAGACGTGCGCCGCGGTTTGCGTCCGGCGGTTATTTTCAATGCGACTTCCAGCGAGACAGGCGACCGTTTCCTAATTGCGTCGACAGATACATCTTCGGACGGCACGCAGCGATTCTTCTCACTGTTTCCCACCGGGGATCTGGAGGTAACGACCGCCGCGAGACTCTCGGCGACCTTCCCCTACGTTTCGCCGCTCGCCAGAGCGTCGGCTGGTCCCCTTAAGACCGCCTATCACGTGGGCGACGGGGGCTACTACGACAATTCGGGACTTCTCAGTGCGGTCGAATGGCTCAACCAGACGAGCGGCGAGCTCAAGGGCTATAAAGTCCTGCTCATTCTGATTGACGCCAAACCTGGACCGGAAAAAGACGGTAGTGCTTGGTCTTGGCAGAAACAACTGGTCGGTCCAATCGAAACTCTCCTGCATGTGCGAACCAGTTCACAGCAGCTCAGGGATTCGATCGAGCGTGACATGGCCCACGACTATCTGGCCTCCCAAAAAGACCCCGTGAACGTAACCACGATCAACTTTCTCTTCGCGTCGAAAGAACCGCCTCCGCTGTCCTGGCATTTAACGAAAGACCAAATCAAGCAAATCGAAGATTCGTGGCTCGAAAAAGACAATCAAGAAGCGTGGCGCGAGGTCCGCGCGCTACTCAACTGCAATGCGGATCCAGAGATTTTGAAGAAAGCGCAAGAAGAGGTGAAGTAACGCGAGGGCCGCGTCCCAAAGCCAAGCCTTATCTTCAAGGGACGGCCAGCTATCGATGCCGATCGGACGAACGGCGGAACTAGAAGCGAGCCGCTCGGGAATCGTCGATGTCCTCGCGAGTGCAGCGAAACATTCCCGGCAGATGGCGGTCCACAATCATGCGGTATCGAAATCCAGGTTCTGGCGGAGGAATCGTGCCGGCCTGTTCTAAAGATTGAAAGGCCAGGTCAGGATTGCGGTCGAAGTAGATTTCGCAGATGTCTTCAGATCCGGCTCGCGCAGACAAAAGGGCGCGTTCGAATTTGGCGGCGGAGCGGAGGAAGTGGTCATTGTTCCCGTTGAGGAAAAGCAGGAAATGGTTGGTGAGTTCCTCAACGAAAGGCGAGGTTTGGTTGTTAGCGAAGTATTGACCAATGGTCTCGTCAAAGCAGCCATGGTGCTTAAGGAGGCGCGAGACCAAGGGACACTGCGTCGCGATCTGGAATGCTCGCCACCAAACGGCGATTTCGCGCACCACCTCAATTCCACGGGAGCTTGCGACCTCGCAGAGGTAGGGGTCGGTCGGCGGCGTGCCACGTGATTTTACGAGGTCCAGCAGGCCGCGTTGATAGGTTTCGAGCGTCGTCATGAAATCGCCTTGCGGATGCGCGAAAGTTCCGCCGAGATGGCGTCGTGACCCAGAAAGGGCACGGCTTCCTTCAAAAGTTCAAACGTGACCGCTCTCAGGTTGGGAGCGCGCCGCACATGGCGGGGGGAGTCGCACACCAGGGATTCCAGCTTGATATTCATTCCCGTCTGACCGACGAGACCACTGTCGCACTCGCCATCGCTGTCGGTGGATCTCCCGCACGCAGTTCAGGTCGAGTTCGTCGAGAAAGCCACCGATGTCTAGGCGCTGGTTGGCCGCGTCGCACTGCAGATTATAAGCGTCAAGAATCAAGCCGCATCCGGTGCGCGAGGTGATGGCGTTCAAAAAGGCAGCGGGAGTGAACTCTGCGGGAGCATCGGGCAGCAGGTGAATGACGTGTTCGAGCAGAAAGGGAACGCGGTAACGCTCTTGAATCAATCGCACGCGTTCGCAGATCAAGTCGAGAGCTTCTTCGCTACGCGGAACTGGAAACATAGTCCCAACGCTCTCGCCGGCCACAACGGTCGTGGCGAGGTGTTCGCTGTGCCAGTCGAGAGGGACATGCGCAAAGAGTTCGTCTAGCAGACCAAGGTAGCCTTCATCCCAGTGGTCGAAAGAGCCGATGGAGAGGCCGATGCCGTGGGCGATGAATCGGACGTTCGATGCTACGCAGGCGTATTCGTCGAGCACTTCCGGACGTAAGCGGGCCCGTTTGCCGTCAGTTCGGGCGATGGCATCGGGTGAGATCTCGATCACATCGACGAGAGGAACGATGCGTTCGAGAAGAGCGATGTCGTCACCCTCGTATGTGGTGGCCAGCGCCGGCCGGGCGCAGCTCGATACCGTGTTGTCGGCGCCGACCATTTGCAAGGCCCGTTATTCGCCGAAGCCAACGGACTTGACGCCGGGAAGCTTGGCAATTTCCTGCGATTCGGCTGGGTCACCAACCAGTCGCAGATCGATGCCCATGATTCCGCATGGTCTGCATCCGGCCATCCCGGCAATCCTGGCAACGATCGCTTGCAGATGCTCGAGACTGATGTTTTCGTTCACTTTAATATGCACCACACCTCGGAGATTTTCTGGCATGGGGTCTCCTTTATAGAACAGCGGTCTACGGGGCCCGCTAAGGAGAAGCACGCTTGGTGCGGACCTCCGCTGCGGGTCCTTAATGTGATAGTGCGGTGTAAGGACGAACCGTTTCAGCGGCGAGGGCAGATGGCCAGGATCATCACTGAAGGTTGCATCACTGTGTTCCCCTGGCAAAGGACGTAGCTCCGTCCGGCAGGATCTCGCATGCATAACGAGCCGAAGCGACCAAGGTGATTGATGGAATAAAACAACGAGAACTTCAGTCGTTGTTGTTAAGCGCCTGGATAATCCGGCATATCCGGGTCCGAGTTACCGGTGGGATAAGCGGACCGAGCCGGAACTATCGGTTCTGATTTCGAACTTTAACTAAACACGAAAAGAGGAAAACGTAATGTTTTCACATTGGTTGGTACGGTTCACGGGAATTGCGACACTCTCTCTGGCCGTGTGCGGAGCCGCGTGCGCTCAGTATGGCGGAGGGGGTATTCTTGTGCGCCACCACCATCATCACTCTGCCGACAAAACGCAGAGTTATCTTACCGGCTGCACCCAGTCCATCCAGGACGGAATCAACCTGACCAATGAGAAGGACAACCAGACCTACTCGATTGTGACCAGCAGCAGGTCCCTCAAGGCAGGCGAGCGAATCACCCTCAAGGGAGTTGTGGTGGCTAGCGACGCTAGTGGAAATCCGCTGTTCCAAGTGCAGAACGTGATCAAAGACTACGGAACTTGCGGAACGGCTTCAGCATCCAACCGGACCTCTCCGAGCCTAACATCCCTAAACTGAACTACCTACACCGTCACTGGCACCGTCATTGGGATTCCTGATTCGAAATGGGGAGAGGCGGGCGTTGCTTACCTGGTAGCACGAAAACGAAGTGGCGTCGCTTCGGAAGAAATCATGGAATTTGTGAGCACCCGATTAGCTCGCTATAAGTGCCAAAAGAAATCGGCTTCCTGGAGAGCCTGCCGCGTAACGCCTCCGGGAAAATCATAAAGGAAGAGTGGTTCGCCAGGTATCGCTCTGCTGGTTGAGTCGAAGCCTGGAGGCAGGTCTCTGTGCGTGCAGAGATCCTCGGTCAGGCCGCATCTACGTCGATAGAAACTTGTCCCAGCTTTTCAGAACCCGCAAATATTTCGTTCAGTTCCGCTGAATAGATTCTTCAATTCCTACAATTTGACAGTCTTTAGTATTGCTGCATAGTCTGCAGCTCCCTTAACTCCGCGTGAGATTTCCGCTTAAGACTCGCTCTGAGTTATTGGCCGGTCAAATCCGTGGCAAAGCACGGGCTCGCCATCTTCAGCAGCAGAAAAAAGAAAACGGATCTCATGGCTGGGGCAGACTACAACAAACAAAATCGTCTCGCAAAACATTTCCCGTGATTCGTCGTTTTAAGTTTTTCTGAAAATCCTATTTAGGACGAATCCATGATTCGCCTGCGGAACATCTGGTGTAGGCTATTCCGGCGTTAAGCAGAACAATCCCATGCGCATTTCCTACGACGAACTCGTTGCCGTTCTCCTGAAAATCCTCCTCAATCTGGGTTTCGACCACGACCGCGCCCGCCTTTGCGCGCAACTCTTTGCAGAAACCAGCCTCGACGGCGTTTATTCTCACGGCCTGAACCGTTTCCCCCAGTTCGTGCGCATGATCAAAAGCGGAGTGATCATCGTCCATGCCCAGCCGCAACTCAGCGCAAGTTTTGGCGCACTTGAAAGATGGAACGGAAACAGCGGCCCCGGCAACTTGAACGCATGGCGCTGCATGGAAAGAGCGATCGCGATTTCCCGCGAGCACGGACTCGGCTGCGTCGCCCTGGCTAACACGAATCACTGGATGCGCGGTGGCAGCTATGGGTGGCAAGCTGCCGAAGCCGGCGTCATTGGAATTTGCTGGACCAACACGCTGCCTAATCTGCCTCCGTGGGGAGCCGCCGATCCGCGCGTCGGCAACAATCCCTTGATCATCGCTGTGCCGCGAGCCGCAGGCCATGTGGTTCTCGATATGGCCATGTCGCAATTCTCGTACGGCGCCCTCGCGTCCTATCGAATGAGAGGTGAGCAATTGCCTGTCGCGGGTGGTTTCGATTCCGCCGGAAATCTTACACGCGATCCTGCGACCATCGAAGGATCGAAACGCCCGTTGCCGATCGGCTACTGGAAAGGCTCGGGTCTTTCGCTCATGTTGGATATGGTCGGCGCACTGCTCTCTGGAGGCTGCGCCACGCATCAGATCACGGCAGACTCGGAATGCGAAACAAAAATCTCGCAAGTATTCATCGCCCTCGCCCCTACTACACTCATTCGGTCCGATCCGTCGCGCAACATCGTCGATCAGATTATCGAGGATCTGCAATTGCCTCGCACCGGTTCCGCGGGAGAAGTGCGATACCCCGGCCAACGCGTGCTGCAAACGCGAAAGCAAAACCTCGCCGAGGGAATTCCAGTTGAGCCGGAAATCTGGCGGGATGTCCAGGCATTGAGCCAAACAAGCTAAATATCCCGGCCTCCTGCCGGACGAACATCCGCGTCACCGAAGATAGACTCCGATCGTCGGCGGAAAAGCAATCACCAGCGAAGTCACGGATCGCCGTTGGCGACGCGATTCACAGTTCGAGCTTGTAATATGCCCGCAAAACACACACCGCGGTCCATCTGAATCAATCGTTCTCGGATATGGTGTTTCCGAAGCCAGCGATATGCGCTAGAGTAGCGGCCACTTTTTCTAACCTGATTTCAGGTGCCCATGAAAGCCCTTCTGCTGTCCAAATACAAGCATCTCGAGTTCGCCGATCTTCCCGAGCCGAAGCTCGGTCCCGGTGAAGTTCTCGTTCGCGTTGCGGCGTGCGGGATTTGCGGGAGCGATGTCCACGGCTACGATGGCTCCTCTGGACGCCGCATTCCTCCGATTGTTATGGGCCACGAAGCTGCTGGAATTGTTGCTGCGTTGGGCGACGGCGTAACGGATTTTGCCGAAGGCGATAGAGTCACGTTCGATTCGACCGTGTACTGCGGCATCTGCGCGCCCTGTCGCCGTGGTGAAATTAATCTCTGCGACAATCGTCAGGTTCTCGGCGTCTCCTGTGCGGACTATCGCCGCGCTGGAGCATTCGCCGAATATGTCGCCGTTCCATCACGCATCGTGTACCGCTTGCCGGATAGCCTTTCGTTTGCCGAGGCCGCAATTTTGTCCGCCGAAACGGATGTAGTCGCGCAAGTCTTGCAGCTTTCCGCTGGCGCCGGCGTTGACGTCGCCGTAGAAGCAGTTGGAAAAACGGAAACGGTCACCGCAGCCGTGGAGTGCGTGCGTAAAGGTGGGACCGTCGTTCTGGTGGGCAACATTTCCCCTGAAATCACGCTTCCTCTGCAAAAGGTGGTCACGCGCCAAATTCGCCTGCAAGGCTCCTGCGCCTCGGCGGGAGAATATCCGCGTGCCATGGAATTGCTGGAAACAGGAAAGATCCAAGTGAGGCCGTTGATTACAGCGATCGCGCCACTCGCCGATGGTCCGCAATGGTTTGCGCGCCTGCATGCGCGCGAGCCCAACCTCATGAAGGTCATTCTTGCACCAGGAGCACTTTCGTGAGCGGGGCGCTCTTCGATCCCACAGACCGAATCGCCATCGTAAGGGGCACAAGCCGAGGCTTGGGCCAATACTTCGCGTGTAAAGGCGGATGAAAACCACGAGCATGGAGTCTTGCTAAAATGAATGTTCATGCGTCCTGGCTTGACACGAGACGCTTGTCCGACTCAAAAGGTGTTAGTGCACGGCTGAAGCGCCGGGAACTGAAATCGGGAGCAGAATTTCGACTATGACGGCGAGCCGAGTGTTGCAACTGAATCCGAAGGACAATGTTCTGGTTGCCCTGAGTAACCTGCCGCGGGGCGAGCAGATCGGCTTCGACGGCCGCACGATTGCGTTGCGAACTGATGTACCCGCAAAGCACAAGTTCGCGACGCGGGATATCGCTACTGGCGGCGCGGTGGTCATGTATGGTGTGCTGATTGGCAAAGCGACGGAGGCGATCGGTTCAGGAGAGAAGCTGACGACGCGAAATGTGCGTCACGAAGCTGCGGCATTTCACGAGAAAACAGAAGACTATCGTTGGGAGCCGCCGGACATTTCGCGTTGGAGCCAGAGGACATTCCTCGGATACGCCAGGAGGGACGGCCAAGTCGGAACGCGGAATTATTGGCTCGTTGTGCCGCTGGTCTTCTGCGAGAACCGAAATATTCTGGTTTTAAAGCAGGCATTTGAAGAAGAGTTGGGGTTTGCTCTTCCCCAGGTGTATCGGCAGCAGGTTGCGAACCTGGTGCAATCGTATCAAGAAGGAAAGCCACTCGAACGGGACGGCACTAGTCCCGTTGAGGGCAGCAGGCCGGGACGACGGCCGAGAGTCTTTGAGAACGTCGATGGCATCAAGTTCCTGATACACGAGGGAGGTTGTGGGGGCACGCGTGAGGACGCCAACAATCTCTGTGGCTTGCTTGCTGGATACATTCACCACCCGAACGTGACTGGCGTGACCGTTCTCAGCCTGGGATGCCAGCACTCGCAGACGGCCATCCTTCGCGAAGAGCTGAAGAAGCGCGACGCCAATTTCTCGAAGCCGCTTTTCGTGTTCGAACAGCAGCAAAGTGGATCCGAATTCGCGATGATCTCGGAGGCGATTCGAAAAACTTTTGAAGGTCTAGTTGAAGCCAACAAACTTTCGCGGCAACCCGCACCCTTGTCTCAACTCTGCCTGGGGCTGAAGTGCGGAGGCTCCGACGGATTTTCAGGGATATCAGCGAACCCGGCGATCGGGCATACGTCGGATCTTGTCGTCGCGCTGGGGGGAAGGACGATTCTTTCCGAATTTCCGGAACTTTGCGGCGTGGAGCAGGAGCTGATTAATCGCAGCGCTGAAAGGGAAGTGGCTGACCGCTTCATCCAACTCATGAGCGACTACGCAGCAAGAGCAAAAGCGGTTCGCTCCGGGTTTGACATGAATCCGTCTCCGGGCAACATCCGCGATGGATTGATTACGGACGCCATGAAGTCTGCGGGAGCGGCGAAGAAAGGAGGCACGGCTCCGGTGAGCGCCGTTTTGGATTATCCGGAGTATGCAACGCGGCCGGGACTTCATTTGCAATGCACGCCGGGGAATGATGTGGAGTGCGTGACGGCTCAGGTCGGCGCGGGAGCAAATCTGGTGCTCTTCACGACCGGCTTGGGCACGCCGACGGGAAATCCGATTGCGCCGGTCGTGAAACTGTCCACGAATTCGACGCTAAACGAGAAGATGTCGGACATCATCGATATTGATACTGGCGAGGTGATTGCAGGACGTCGGACAATTTCCCAGATGGGGGAAGAGATTCTGGATCGCGTCATTCAAATTGCAAGCGGAGAAATAAAGACGAAGGCTGAACTGTTGAGCCAGAACGATTTCATTCCATGGAAGAGAGGCGTTTCTCTCTGAGCGCGCGTTTTGCGAAGACTGCAAGCGGTCTCGCGAAGTCCGTCCGCAAGCTCCATTTGGCGCAAATGAGAATTTGATTCTGTCGGGAAACCGATATGCCCCGAGACCGACAAACAAACCTCTGGGCCGCATGGAAGGAAATGAAAAACGAATTCAGGCAGGCAGCAAATTACCGAAAAGGGTGAACCTATGAATACAGCTTTGGGCATGCCTTGCAAGGCGCTGCTGTTCCTTTGCCTGAGTTGCTCTGCAAACCGAGCTGCGGCGGACTCGAGCTATAGCGTGAAATCGCCTGACGACCGGATCGAAGTGCGGATCCACGTGACAAACCGCATTGCCTACGACGTTTTGCTGAAAGGCAAGATGTTGGTAAAAGACTCCACGCTGTCGATCAACGTTGATGGAAAAACGCTTGGCGAAAACCCGCAGGTGAAGTCGACCAAGAAAGATAGCGCGGACCGCGTTCTGGAGCCGGTCATACGGCAAAAATTTGCCCAGATTCGCGAGCGATACGACGAACTGCGGCTGCAGATGGACGGTGGGTACGCAGTGACTTTTCGCGCGTATCCGGAAGGGATTGCGTATCGGATCGAGACGAACCTCGGAGGCGAAAATGCAAAGGTCTACAGAGAGCAAGCCGATCTCCGCTTTGCTGGAGACTACACTGCATTCTATCCAGAAGAAGAGAGCTTTTTCTCGCATAACGAGCGGAAATATTTGCCGCATCCGTTGAAAGAGATTGCGGCGACGAAGTTTGCGACGCTGCCGGTGGTAGTGGATGCAGGCGACGGCGTCAAGATTGCAGTCGCGGAATCGGGCGTCGAAGACTATCCCGGATTGTGGCTGCGGGGCACGGCCGAGAACGGGCTCTCCGCTACATTTGAGCCCTATCCCGTGAAAGAAAAACTGGAAAAGGATCGTGATTTCAAGGTCGCCGAGGCCGCGGACTACATTGCGGTGACCAATGGGACTCGCACGTTTCCGTGGCGCGTGCTGGGGATAGTGGAGCATGACGCGGACCTATTGACGAATCAACTGGTGTGGCTGCTGGAGAAACCGTCGCAGGTGCAGGACACATCGTGGATCAAGCCGGGCAAAGTCGCGTGGGACTGGTGGAACTTCAACAATCTTTACGGCGTGGATTTTCGCGCCGGCGTGAATACGCAGACTTATAAGTATTACATCGACTTTGCCGCGAAATATCACCTGCAATACATCATTCTCGATGAAGGGTGGTACAAGCTCGGCAACGTGTTGGAGGTGGTGCCGGAAATCAACATGGAAGAGTTGATGAAGTATGCGAAGCAGAAAAATGTGGGAGTCATTCTTTGGGTGGTGTGGAAGTCGCTGGACGATCAGTTGATTCCGGCGCTCGATCAGTATGCGAAGTGGGGCGTGAGAGGAATCAAAGTCGATTTTATGCAGCGGAATGATCAGCTGCTGATGAATTACTACTACAAGGTGAGCCGCGAGTGCGCAAAACGAAAAATGCTAGTGGATTTTCACGGCGCACAACGGCCCGCTTCGCTGACGCGCACATGGCCGAACCTGATCAGCGCGGAGGGGGTGCGCGGAATGGAGTGGTGCAAGTGGAGCGCTGATGCCGAACCGAAGCATAACGTCACCCTGCCTTTTACGCGGATGTTCCTGGGCCCGATGGACTACACGCCGGGCGCGATGCTGAATGCGCAAAAAGACATGTTCGCTCCGATCTTCAAGCGGCCGATGGCGTTGGGAACGCGGTGTCACCAACTGGCGATGTACGTGGTGTTTGAGAGCCCGCTCCAGATGCTGTCCGACAGTCCATCGAACTATGAGCGTGAGCCGGAAGCTATGGAGTTCCTCGGGCCCGTGCCGACCACGTGGGATGAGAGCAAAGCGCTGGACGGGAAAATTTCTGAGTATGTGGCAGTGGCGAGAAGAAACGGCCGCGACTGGTACGTGGGTGCGATGACCGATTGGACGGCACGCGATTTGGACATTGACCTGTCGTTCTTGCCGGAAGGAAATTTCACGATGGAAGCGTACCAGGACGGCCTGAATGCAGATCGCATGGCGAGCGACTATAAGAAAACGACGCAGCAGGTCAAAAAGGGGATGAAATTGAAAGTACAGCTGGCGCCAGGCGGTGGTTGGGCGGCGCGCATTCTCCCTTCCTCACCAGGTTCAATCGGCAACCAAGATTAAGCAGCAAAAAGGAATCAAAGACAACGCCCACACGCAGGATTCGCTGAGTAGCGAAGCAAGTGAACCTTTTTTGACTATTTTGTTTTGGGCTTGAAGGCGGACACGATGCCTTGAGATTCGCGGATGGTTAGGATTTGGTTGGCGGGAACCTTGGTGAAGCGTTCGATTTTTTGGGTGGTGGGCCATTTTACTTCAATGAGGTCGATGACTTGGGACTTGCCAAGGCCGAAGTGGAGACGCAAATCGGACTGGGACATGACGCTCGATCCGCTGTGGACTTCGTCGATTTGAGAGTGGGTGCCGCTGACGACGCGAACGCGAGCGCCGATTGCCGTGCGGTTGCAGAGGGTGCCGATCAGCTTCAGTTTGATCCAGTTTTGCCTGCTGCCCCCTTCGTTACGCAGAAGAGACGGTAGGTCGCCCAGATTCAGAACGAGGGCGTCCATGTCGCCGTCGTTGTCATAATCACCAAAGGCTGCGCCGCGGCTTGAATATTTTTCGGTGATGCCGGGACCCATTTGCGCGGAGACGTCCGCGAAGTGCCCGTTGCCCAGGTTGCGATAAACAAGTCGCGGATTCTTGTAGGTTTGCCCGACGGCGTGACCTTCGATTTCTGGATAGACGTGGCCGTTGATCTGCATGAGGTCGGCCCAGCCGTCGTTGTCGTAATCGAGGAACGCGCAGCCCCAGGCGACGTAGCTGTTATTGATACCGATGCCGGAAGAAAAGGTAACGTCGGTAAATGAGCCGTCGCCATTGTTGTGATAAAGGTTGCAGGTATCGTCGGCGAAATTGGTTTTGAAGATGTCGAGTGAACCGTCGCAATCGTAGTCCGCGACAGCAACTCCCATGCCGGCTTGTTCGTGTCCGTTTTCGCTGTAGGCGCAACCGGCAAGGACGGCGATGTCAGTAAACGTTCCATCATGATTGTTATGGAAAAGAATGCTGGGTTGCGAATCTACGGCTACGTAGATGTCCGGCCAGCCGTCGTTATCGAAATCATATGACACCGCGGTGATAGAGTAGCGCGGGCCGGGCTTGAGGATGCCAGCCTTCTCGGTGACGTCGGTAAAGGTACCGTCACCATTGTTTTTATAGAGAATGTTGGTATCGCCAGTCAGTCCACGCGGGCCGCACATCACCGGAATGCCTTTCCATTGGCATTGCGGGGGACCGTTCGGGTCAGGGTTTTTCGCCGGATCGAGCTTGATGTAATTACAAACGAAAAGATCGAGATGGCCATCGCGGTTGTAGTCCAGAAAAGTGCATCCCGCGCCCCATCGGATCTCTTCGTTATAAACGCCGGCTTTTTTCGTGACGTCAGTGAACGTGCCGTCCCCATTGTTGTGGAACAAAATGTTGTGCCCCCAGAAGCAACAGAAGAGATCGTCAAAGCCATCGTTATCGTAATCGCCGACGCACACGCCAGTTTGCCATCCAGTGCGCGCGAGCCCGGATTTTTCCGTGACGTCGCTGAAGGTGCCATCGCGATTATTTTTGTAAAGATGCGAAGTGGGCGCTTGTCCCGCTGGCCACTGCGCGTCGAGCCGCGTGCCGTTAGTGAGATAGATGTCGAGCCAGCCGTCGTTATCGTAGTCGAAGAAAGCCAAACCGCTGCCTTTCGCTTCGATGATGTAGCGCTTGTGTTCAGGGTCACCCCAGACGTTGGGAGAGTTGAGTCCGGCTTCACGAGCGACGTCGACGAATTGGGCCGGAGATTTGGAAACGGTTTGAGGAAGAGTCGCCGCTGGAAGAATGGAGCCGGATTTCCATTTCCAGAGCGGCGTGGCAAGAACCCCGAGCAGGGAACTGCCCAGACCAACGAGAGAAGAGCCGAGAAAACGGCGGCGTAGGAAGTTCATCGAGTTTGAGCCTGACGGCTGCCAGGGAAGAGAGATTCCTCACTCCGCACACTTTGTTCGGAATGACCGATCTTGGTGGTAAGCGAATAAGCGATCATTTGCTGGGCACCTTGGGAAAGGGATGCGGAACAATTCCCACTCCTTCTTTCACGGCGATGATTTTATCCAAGGGAACTTCCTTAAGCCGGTCCACTTGACCGCTGGGCCAGGTAATTTCGAGCGAATCGATTTTTGTGCGTTTTGCCAGGCCGAAGTGAATACGCGGATCGCTTGCAGACATGTAGCTCATGCCGCCTTTGCCTTGTTCGACGCGCACAAAATCGCCGGCAGTCAGCTTTAGAGATGAGCCCGTGCCGTCGCGATTGGACTTCGTTCCGATCAGAAGCACTTCCAGCCAGTGATTGGCGTTTCCACCATCATTGCGAAGCAGCGACGGATAATCGCCGCGATTGTTGGTGACGACATCGACGTCGCCGTCATTGTCAAAATCAGCCACAGCCAAACCGCGGCCCGCAATGGAGCGATTGAAGTCAGGCCCCAGCGCATCAGAAGCTTTTTCAAACTGACCTTTCCCTAAATTGCGAAACATCAGCAGAGGTTCTTTGTAACTCACTTCGCTGTGATAAAGCTGGACGTTATCCACCATCGCTCCGTTGATCTGCAGGATATCGGGGCAGCCATCGTTATCGTAATCCATAAATTTCATGGAGACGCCACTCAGCAGAATGGCTTTGTTGCCGATGCCGGAGCTGAACGTGGCGTCGGTAAAAGTACCATCGCGATTGTTGTGATACAGGCGATTCAGTTCGAAATCGAGATGAGTGATGTAGATGTCCTGCCAGCCGTCGCCATCTAGATCGGCAGCGTCAATTCCCATGCCCGCTTCGTAGCGGCCGTCTTCACTCGCGGCGATGCCGGAGAGGAAAGAGACATCCTGAAAAGTGCCGTCATGTTTGTTGATGAACAGAAAATTTGGCCAGGAATCGTTGGCGATGGCGATGTCCGGCCAGCCATCGTTGTTGAAATCGGCCACCACCACACCCATGCCTTTTGCTTCTGGCTTGCCGACACCCGAGGAATCGCTGACGTCGGTGAACGTGCCGTCGTGATTGTTGTGATACAGCTTAATTTTTTGGCCTTTGTAATTTCCTGGGTGGCAGTAAGAACGGTAGCCGGGACGATGTTCACCGCACCATAGATTATTTTTTGCCGACCATTCGATGTAATTGGCGACCACAAGGTCGAGATAGCCGTCTTTGTCGTAGTCAATCCACGCAGCGCTGGTTGACCAGCCGCCTTCGTCGGCGACTCCGGCCTTGGCGGTGACATCAGTGAACGTGCCGTCGCCATTATTGTGATAGAGAATCGCGCGCTGATAGCCAGTGACGTAAAGATCGGGATAGCCATCGTTATCGTAATCGCCGACAGCGACGCCCTGGCCGTAATGTCCCTCGCCACCGACGCCGGCTTTTTCGGTGACCTCGGTGAACGTGCCGTCACCGTTATTGTGATAAAGAGCGGAGCGAAGAGGTTGCGCAGGTTTGTAAATCTCGGTCGGCCCGGATTGCACGAAATACAAATCCATCAGTCCGTCCTGGTCATAATCGAGCCAGGCAACGCCGGTGCCCATCGTTTCAAGGTACAGCTTTTCTTCCGTCTGCGTGGAATCTTGTAAAAAGGTGATGCCGGCGGACTTTCGAACGTCGGTGAAGTGCACCGGAATAGCAGCGTCCGGTTTCCTTATCATTTGGCCGGCAAGCGTGGGCAAATAAAATGATAAGCAGAAAACGGCGGCAAGTCCGAGCCACATGCACCACTGTTTCGCGGTCCCCCTCTTCATTTTCACTGGACTCATAGCGTGCGGTCCGCCAGAGAAAACGCAACCTGCAGAAGTTGCTGCCGCGCCGCCATTGGAAGCGGTTGAAGCGTGGCGGTGGATGTTCGCGGTGCATTGGCCAGAGCTTGTTCAATGCGACCCACATCCAGTCCAGCGCTCGATTGGCTGCCCTTGAAACGGTCGAGGACTTCGCGTGCTTTTGCATACTGACCCGTTTGATAGTAGAAGACACCAAGCGTGGAGTAACTGCCGGACCACTCAGGCAGGAGGTCAACGGCACGTTCCAGACGCTCCGCCGCTTGCGCCGAATTTCCGCGAAGAGCGGAGATGATGCCGAGTCCCCAGAGAATTTTGCCGGAGCTTGGAACGCGGTTGAGTCCTTTGGATAGAGTTTCGTCGGCGGCATCCACGTCTCCGCCCCGCAGTTGGACTAAGGCAAGCGACAAGTAGTACTGATCGTTGTCGGGATTTCGCGCGATGGCGCCCTTAAAGATTTCAGCAGATTTTGCAGAGTCGCTCAGATGCACATAGATGTCGCCAAGCAGCGCGAGGTACGCGTCGTCCTTCTGCGCATCGGCGGAAACTTGATTTGCGATTTCGAGCGCTGGTTGATACTGGCCTTTGCGAAAGTAAGCATCCGCAAGATCGAATTTCACGTCATCGGAATCGGGACTTGCGTGCAACGCTGTTCGGAAATGGTGGATCGCGTCATCGTAAAAGCGAAAACGCGCAAGGAGCACTCCGATTCCCGCCTGCATGCGGAAATCTTCGGCGCTCATCTGATCCAATTGCGCGATGGTCTTCTGAGCGTCGTCTGTTTTGCCCAGCTTCAGGTACGCTTCTGCAAGGAGATAAAAATCCTGCGGGCGCTCCGGATGTTTCTTGATTTGTTCGGTCAACTCCGTCAGATCAAGTTGCGTGCGTTCTTGCGCCGTAAGGTGGGCTCGGTTGTCGAGATAGTCGAAAAGATGCTGGTACGGATATGGCCCGGCGGAAGCATTCCTCGAAAGAGTTTGGAAAACGCTCAAATCTCGCTGCGCGGCCGCAAACTGTTTGAGGTTTCGCTCCACCATGGCGAGCTTGTAATAGCCAGGCGCGGGATCACGGCTCACCTTGACGTATCTTCGCAGCAGGCCGGCGGCTTCCGCGTAGCGCTTGGCGCTGATGCGCAGGTTGGCTAATTCGAGAAGCGCTTCTGAAAAATCGGGATGGGCACGAAGAGTTTTTTGAAAATACTCTTCCGCTTTCCCTTGATTGCCCTGGCGGCCTTCGATGAAACCCATATTGAAAAGACAACTGGCATTGTTGGAATCGAGCTTGAGACCTTCCGCAAAATACTTACGCGCTTCGTCGAAGCGCCCAAGATGGCGGTAGGAGAGTCCCATAAACGCGTAGGAACGTGCGGCCGGATCGAGATCGATCAGCTGCTTGAACTCATTGATGGCTTTGTCCGCTTTGCCGGACATGAAAAAGCTTTCACCAAGAGCGGCATGAAGATCGGCGCGCCTGGGGGCAATTTTTATGCCGGATTCAAGCAGGGGAATGGCGTCCTCGAAATAATTTTGCGTCATGCTGAGGCGAGCGAGCAGGAAAATAATGTCGGTATTTTCAGGTGCAAGTTTGTGTGCGCGGACAAGCAGTTCGAGAGCGTCTACGACGCGAGCCTGATCGGCGTAAACCTGCGCGAGGAAATACAGAATCTCGGAAGAATCAGGCATCAAGTTTTGCGCGCGCTTGAGAACGAGTTCGGCTTTGGAGTACTCCGCGGAGTGAAGGTAAACCTGCCCGAGATTGCAGAGAATCTCGAAGGTATCGGGCTGCAGCGAATTGGCCTTTTCCAGTTCGAGTTGGGCGGCCCGATATTGTTTTTCCGAAGCGAGCAGAAGTCCGAGCGCTAAGTGCAACCGCACACTTTCGGGATCTTGCGAGGAAATAGCGGCGGCGACCTGCAGTCCTTGAGCGGTGCGGCTGGCGCGAAGATAAGCGCGTGCCAGATTGAAACGCGATTCCGCAGTGGCCGGTTTTACCAGCAGGAAACGTTGGATCGCTTCTGACGGCTCGTTTTTGGCCAAAAGCACGAGACCCAAATTGTAATTTCCACCCGAGTTACCGGGTTCGATGCGGAGGGTTTCGCGGAATTCCTTCTCGGCTAAATCGAGTTGTTCTTGAGCCACGTAGATATTCCCGAGATTATTGTGAGCTCCGACGGAATTTGGATTTAGCTTCAGCGCATGCCGGAAAGCGTCCAGTGCATTCTCGTAGTCCTTTTGGCGGGTGTAGAGAATGCCCAGCATGTTATAGCCTTCGGCACTTTTAGGGTTTTGTCGCAGCAGTTCCTGGATTTTTTGTTTGGCTTCTTCGACGCGGTCCTGGCTGAGGAGCTGCTGTACGTCCTGTAAACGTGGATCGACGGTGGTTGTCTGGCGGGACGCACTTTTCCTCACTGCCTGGCGTCCCGGAGAGTCAGTGGAGCAAATGAGGATTGCGGCGAACGCCAGGAGAAAATGCGCCGCTAGCCGTTCCGGGCGCAGAATTGAATTTCGAGCGCGGTGCATCACTTCCGGTATTTCCACTGCAAAACTTTTCTCAACATTGTCAATTTAGCATCTCCAAAGCCTGCCGAGCCAACTTGTGTTGGGGCTGGAGTTTTAGTAATGCGAATAATATCTCTCGCGCCTTCTCTTTTTCTTGGTGAAGCATGTAGACGCGGGCCAGATTGAGATATGCTTGATCATAGTTCGGCGCGGCAACGATACAAGCCTTGAATGTTTCTTCGGCTTCCGAAGTCCGATCCTGGCGGGTCAATAAGATTCCCAAATTGTTCAACGCTTCGGGATAGTTCGGACGCAGGCGAATGGCTTCTTCCAAACGTTCCCTGGCGTCGGAAAAATTCTCTTGCTGAGCGGAGAGCATGCCCAGACTGTAGTTCACTTCGGGATTTTCAGGTTCGAGTGCAAGGGCGCGCTGGAACAGTTGTTTGGCGTCGGGGAAAGCTCCTTGCCGACGATAGAGATTTCCTAGATTCAGAAGAGCGGTGACATATTCAGGTCGAATCGCGATAGAACGCTTGAAGTCGCGAATGGATTCGTCTTGGTGCCCTTCCTGCGCGGCGATCATCGCTAGATTGTTCCAAGCCTCTGGATATTCCGGGCGAAGCTTCACTGTTTGTTCGAGATAGGTGCGAGCGTCTGTAAGCGAATTCTTTCGAAGATAAAGCGTGCCGAGGTTGTAATAAGCTTCAGGGTCAGCGGGTTTTGCGGCGACGACCTGCTTGAAGGATGCGGCAGCCTGATCGAGGTAGCCGCGCTGAAAAAGTGCTACGCCGTAGGTGAAATCATTGCGCTGAAAACGTCCCTGATGAAGCGTTCCCCGAAAGGGCAGCGCTTTGCGAAGGCGCTGCCAATCATTTTGCGGAACAGTGCTTAGGTCATCCTTTATTTTCGCGGCGTCGATGATCCCTTGATGGACCTTAAGGATCATGCCGTTCTTGTCGATCAGAAACGATGTGGGAACGGAGAGATCCCGGCGGCGATCAAAGAGATAGCGATAGAGGATGTTGTAGATGCCTACCACCTCCGGGGTCGCGAAGAGGATCGGGAACGAAGAGGGTTGTTTTGCCGCAAACCAGCGAGCGGTTCTAGCGTCGCTGGGCCCGTCAACATTTATGGCCGCGATGCGGAGAATATTCGAATCGAAGGTCCGAAAATTTTGCTGGAAGAGTTGCAACTGATTCGCGCTCTCTAGCGACGTGCTGGCCCAAAAAGATAGAAGCAGAGATGCGCCCCGGAATGAATCAAGGGTCCAAAGTCTGTCCGTGACATCGAGCAGAGAAAAATCAGGAGCGCGCAGGGGCTCAATGAGCCAGGTTTCGATTGACGACGGAAGAGGATCGAGCTTGGGCGGTGCGCTGGAGTGCGCAAATGCCTGTGGCGAAGCCAAAAAAGGCCTGGTTGAGAATTGTTGCGAGCCTTCTTCAAGTGTGACGCGGTGATTTGCCGGGAGAGGCGCGAAGGTCTGAATCAGTCCACTGGGCCAACGTATAGTTGCGCTAACCGGGCCCTGTGATTTTCCGAGTCCAAAGAAGAGCTCCTTCGTGTGCTGCGAGAGGAACCCGGAACCGCACTGCAGGTATTTTGTTTGGCGAAGTTTTCCAGTTTGGACGGTCACCGCGGCCCCGATCGCGTCGCGATTGCTTCTGGTGCCCTGCAAACGGAAAGAGATCGAGTCGCCAAGCTCGTTCATGACGTTGTGAAGAATGCGGACCTGCGGGGCATTGCGATTTTTGAGGATGACTTCAAGCCGGCCGTCCTGGTCCAGGTCGGCGAGAGCAAAAGAGCGGCTGTCGTCGAGAAAGTCGAGTCCGGAGACACCGGAGATATCGCAAAAAGTTCCGTCCTGATTGTTGCGGTAGAAAACATTTCGCTCGTATCCATTCCAGGTGCGGTCAGAGCGGATGAGTTCATTGATAGCGTTCCAGCCGTGCTCGTAAGGAATGGATGGGAGAGCATTTTGTGGCGACTTTCCGACAACTTGCCGCCAAAAAAAGCTTGAGATGTCTGTCATTTCCGGCCCGGAGATGTATCCATTGGCGACATACAGGTCTGAGAAGCCGTCTTGGTCGAAATCCCATGCGTCCGATGACCAGGCCCAGCGTCCCATCTCGACACCTGCCTGCTTGCCGATATTTCCGAACCGTCCGTCACCGGAATTCTTGTAAAGGGAATTGCCTCGGGCATGTTGTTGATAGAAAGAGCGAATGTCGGCAGCTTCATTTTCGTGAAATTGGGCTTGGGCGGAAATCCGTTGTCCGGCTGCGGACCACATGTTGGAAACGTAAATGTCCTGATTGCCGTCGTTGTTGAGATCGGCCCAGCACGCGCTCATGCCTGCTCCGACGTCATCGACATGAGCTTCTTCTGACACCGCGGCGAAAGTTCCATCGCCTTTATTCCGGTAGAGATTGCTGCGGCCAAAATCATTCGCCACGTAAAGGTCGGGCCAGCCGTCCGAGTCGCAATCACCCCAGGCGCACGCAAAGCTGAAGCGGTCGTTTTCTGCATTGAGGCCTGAGGCTTCGGTACGATCCAGGAAAGTTCCGTTGCCTTCATTGTGAAAGAGAAAGTTGGGGGGGCCGTTGCGCGCATCAAAATACGGCGAAGGATAGCGATACTGATCCAAGCCGAGATAATAACTGTACAGGCAGAAATAGATGTCGAGACGGCCGTCGTGATCGTAATCGGCGACGGCTGCATGCGTGAACGTGCCTTGCGGCGGACGAGCGAACTGAAAGGCGTCATGCTTCAGCGAGAATTTCCCGTTGCCGCTGTTCAGAAAGAGCAACGGGCCGTTTGCCGTGACCACGAGCAGATCTTGAAGGCCGATATTTCGAAAGTCCGCGAAGAGGGCGCACGCCGTTCCGTCAAGCGCGCCAACCCCCGAATTTTCCGTAACATCTTCGAATGTGCCGTCTCCACGATTGTGGTAGAGACGATTGGGAAGGCCGGACGGCTGACAGATGTAGAGATCGTCCAGTCCGTCATTGTCGAAATCTCCTGCCGCGACGCCGTGATTGCCATATACGTCTAGATTGCACGCTCCGTCGAGAACAGTACGCCAATGGTCGACGCCGTGGATCATCTGCTGCCGATACGACTGCGTATGACCCAGAGCGCCGAGCGTTACATCCAAGAAAACCGGGCTTTGCGCTCTGCTCAGAGCTTCTTCCGTCGCGAGCCATCGCTTGGCGCGCCACGTTTCGGGCGCTACTCGCTCCCACACTGTCTCCCACGTGCCGATTCGCCCTTCGCGGGCGGTGCCGCCGGGCAGTTTTCCGGCAATGTTGTAGCGGATCGCTGCTTCGACCATTAGCGGTTTGTCATCAGTTTGACGGATTTCCACGATTTCCAACTGAACGCTATCAATCTGCTGCAATCCCGCGAAATAGCGCTTAAGCTCCTGAAGAAAATTATCGCGTCCGGCAACGTGTTTCGGTAGAAAGCGTCTTCGCACAGAATCAATGCCGTTCGTGGAGCGCAATCGAATTTCTTCGTTCGGCGTAAAAGCGTTTGCTGTGACCGAAGGATCGAGAAATTCGGCTATCGCGCTAAGAGCAGGCCGCTGGCCCTGTAAGTGTTGGCTCCACGCGTCCAGGTGGCGCTGAATTTCAAACGCGTATTGTTCGGAGCGGAAACTATCTGCACCTGGCGATACCAGAGCCAGAACGTCTTCAAGCGGAGAAGCCGAAGGGTAGTGCGGTTTCAGCTGGAAGTCTGAGAAAGAAAAGAGGGATTTTGTGGCATGCGGTCGGCCCAAGCCTGGCACTCCGAGATGCAAAGGCGCGGGAATGAAAACGAGGGGCGCCCAGCGCAGTGAGCGAAAAAACTTGCGGCGCGAGACGAAATTACCGTCGGCCATAGAAATCTTCATTTCCGATTTCCACTGTCACGTCTGTCGACAAAAGTGAACCTGATGTTAGCACTCAAGGCTCAGCGACCCAAAGCCGAGCGGCACAAAATTGGAAACGTTGACAGTCGCTGCCGCCAAGAAGGCCAAATATGTGACGAAAACGCGAGGACTTAGCCGGGAAAGACGGCAGCAAACGACGGCCCGAGGTTTTTGCGGATCTGCGTCAAAACCAGGGAAATCGTCAATTCCGTGCCGTATAATGTAAAAAATCGATGGGCCGAAGGAAAATACTTGACAGAGGCCAAAAGGGCTGGTATCTAACACGACCAAGGTGTAGTACTTTTTTGCTAGGGGTGCCGTTGAAAAAAGTAATCGCTTACATTGTGTCGGTAACAGCCGTCTGAAGTTGTGAGAAACGTTTGCTTACGCACTCCGCAGTGGTTTCGCGTTCGATCACTGTAACGCTGCAGCCAGTCGAGGGGTAGAGCGGTCAGAGTCAACGCCGACCAAGCGCTCGTTCCGTTGGCAGAATACGGCTCGGTTACGGAAGCTGGGAGGATCACGCTATGGGACGTACTACCATTCGAATTTGGGGTGGCCGGCTGCTGCTTGTCACTGCGGCTTGCCTTGTCTTCGTATTGTTTGGGACCAGTTCCTCATTTGCGCAGATCGACGCCGGCGCAGTTTTGGGGACGATTTCCGATTCTTCCGGGGGACGCGTGAGCGGTGCCACCGTGACCCTGACGAATGAAGGCACCAACGCCGCGGTTTCCACAACGACGGGCGAGGACGGCACATACAAATTCACGCCGGTAAAAATTGGAACCTACAAGGTCGCAGTGACCATTCAAGGGTTCCAGACCACCACGACGCACGGCGTTGTCGTGAACGTCGGCGAAAACGTTGTGACTGACTTTACGCTGAAGCCGGGATCGGTGACGGAAACCGTCGAAGTCACTACGGCAGCTCCGGTTCTGCAATCACAGGATGCCTCTGTCGGACAAGTTATCGATGCCAAAAACGTCAATGACCTTCCCCTGAACGGCCGCAACTTTACCTTCCTGGCCCAGCTTGCCGCTGGCGTAAATACGCCTCAGGCAGATACCCGTGGCAACGCCGCCAGCGGCGCTTTTGCCGCAAATGGCCTGCGTCCGGCACAGAACAACTACCTGCTGGACGGCATCGACAACAACTCCGATACGGTCGATTTCCTTAATGGCACCAATTTCGTGGTGTTGCCGCCTGTGGACGCGGTGCAAGAATTCAAGGTACAGACCAGCGGTTTTAGCGCGGAGTACGGGCGCTCCGGCGCGGCCGTTCTAAACGCCACGATTAAATCCGGCACCAACGAGCTTCACGGTGCGGCTTGGGAATTTTTTCGGAATGACAAGCTCGATGCAGCGGACTTTTTTGAAAACGCCGGTGGCAGGCCAAAGGGTGAGTTGCGCCAGAACCAGTTCGGCTTTACCGCGGGAGGACCGGTCGTAATTCCGAAAGTGTTTAACGGCAAAAACAAAGTATTCTTTTTTGGCGATTACGAAGGACTGCGGCGGGTTCAGGGAACGATTCTCACCGGCTCTGTCCCCACCGCGGCGGAAAGCAGCAGCGGTTACACCAACTTTCAGGACCTGATCAGCTTGCAATCCTCTGCGGCTGCACGGCTCGATGCCCTGGGCCGCTCCATCCCAGTCGGCACTGTTTTGGACCCCGCAACAACGCGTGCTGTGACTGCGGGTTCGATCGACCCGGTATCGGGTCTGCCGGCGGTCTCCTCAGGCTTTGTCCGCGATCCTTTCTCGACGGCCTGTGGTCCGGCCACGCTGGCTTATAGTCTCTCGGCATGTTCCGACCTGAATATTTTGCCGGCCAATCGGCTGGACACAAATGCCATCGCCTTACTCAAACTCTATCCAGCACCCACACAAGCTGGAAGGCTTCTAGCGAACTTCGCGAACTCGCCAAAGCTATTCGAACACCGGAACGCGTTTGATGCCCGCATGGACGTAAACTTCAGTGACAAGGACCAGCTATTCTTCCGCTTCAGCTTGGCCGACGATCCGCAATTCATCCCGGGAATTTTCGGCGGCGTCGCTGATGGCGGTGGTTTCCAACAAGGCAACCAGACTGCGAACGCCCAACAGAGCGCGCTGGGCTATACACACACGTTTTCTCCGACTCTGATCAATGTGGTACGCGCTGGATTGAATTATCTGCACACCACGCGCGTTTCCCCGTCAGCAAATGATCTGAGTGACATTCCTTCGCAGTTTGGCATTCAGGCCATTCCTCAGTTGAACGAAAACGGCGGTTTGCCGGCTTTCGGCATCAACGGCCTCCAGACTTTAGGTAGCAACGCCTTTTTGCCCTCCGATGAAGTCAGTTCCACATTTCAGCTTACCGATGACGTTACCAAAATATTCCGCAAGCACACCTTCAAAATGGGCTTTGAATGGCAACACGTCAAGTTCTCGACCTTGCAGCCACCTTGGTCCCGCGGAGAATTTGATTTCAACGGCGACTATACAGACGTTCCCAACAGCAACCAGGGCAACACCGGTCGAGCGCAATTCTTGCTGACTCCTATTGCCAACACTGTCGGTACCGGACCCGCGTTTGTTAATTTCCTTGGTGGCGCCACGGATATCCGTGCCTCCAACATCGCGGAAACGGACAATGGCAAGAATTATTGGGGCGGTTACGTCAACGACGACTGGAGGGTCACTTCCAAACTCACGCTGAACCTCGGCGTTCGCTATGACTTCTTTGGCTTAGTCTACGAACATCATCACAACCAAGCGAATTTCGTACCGGCGGGAGGGTCATTCGGCGGGCCCACGTACCTCATTCCGCCAGGACCGAACTCCAGCAATCTGTCACCAAGTTTCCTGGCTCTGCTGGCCAAGGACGGCATCGCACTGGATGTCACCAATAAATTTGGCGGCGGATTAGGGAATTCACAGAACACCAATTTCGCTCCTCGCATCGGTTTCGCATACCAAGCCAACGCAAAGTTGGTCGTCCGCGGAGGCTGGGGCATTTTCTACAATGGCTTTGAGAACCGCGGATATTCGCCAAACATCGGCGAAAACTATCCGTTCCAGTTCCAGTTCAACTTCCCGGAGCCGAATCAGAATACGCCGATCACATTCCCAGGATGCGCCACGGCAGGTCCCGGCTTCACCGGAACATTTGAGACCGGATTCTCTTGCACACCACTCAATCCGTTGTTGGTTAACGCCAATGGATTGGGACTCTTGGGGATCCAATTCAATTACATTACGCCTTATTCGATGAGCGGCAATCTCACCGTGCAATATCAATTGACGCCTTCGATGTCTTTCCAGGCCGGATACGTAAACTCTATGGCCCGGCATCTTGAGGTCTTTCCGGGCGCCAACGATATTACTCAAATCTTGCCCACCCAGAATCCGGATGGTACCAGCCTCAATCCTCAACTGTTTGTTCCGTTCCCGGACTTCGGAAGAGGCACGAGTCTTGCGCAAACCGAGGGAAACAGTAACTATCATTCTCTTCAGCTCAAACTCGAAAAGCAATTCGCCAGCGGCTTGAACTTCATCGGCACCTACACATTTTCTAAGGTGCTCTCCGATGCTCACGACTTGCTCAACAGCGGTAGTGTCAACAACGGCGGATCGAATAATATAAATGGCTATCGTGCTCCGGATGTTCCAGGCTTCGGAATCAAGGGAGATTATGGCTTGGCTCCTTTCGACATCCGCCATGTGTTCCACTTTAGCGGCGGATACCAACTTCCGTTCGGCAAGGGCAAGCACTTTATGGCCAGCTCGAGCGGATTCACCGATAAGTTGATCGGCGGTTGGAGTATCAACTGGAGCGCAACGTTCCAGGGCGGCCAGCCGATTACTCTCTCTTGCCCGACTGCCACGACCTCGGGAACGGCTTGCGGTGACCGCTTTACTGGCCAGCCCTTGAAGCTCGGACTTCACACTGACGCCAACGGGGCGTTGAGCTGGTACGGGAATCCGGCCGCATTCACGCAACCGTGCGCACTGGGACCCAACTCAGTGCCTATCGCAAATTCACCGCAAGGATGCACTCCTTTGACCGGAATTGCCGCTTTGGGTGGTCTCACCCAGGTGGAAGGGCCGGGATTCCACAGGGCGGACTTTTCCATCTTCAAAGACATCCCGTTCAACGAGCGGTTTCGCCTCCAGTTCCGTACGGAGTTTTTCAATATCGCCAACCACCCGAACTTCAACGCCCCGAACTTCGGCGGTAACGGCGTTGTCGCAATCTCGGGGTCCGGCAACTACAACAGTTCGGCATTCGGCGAGATTGGTTCCACCCGCGACGCGCCTTACGACCCGCGGCAGATTCAATTTGCGCTCAAGTTCTTCTATTAAAAAACAAAAACAACCACCCCAGCGGGGAGGACTTCGCAAGAAGCTCCTCCCCGTTCTTTCTTGGCGCCACCTTATTTTGCATGCCAGTGCTAACATCGGAATACAGTGATGTCACCCGGGGCTCACAATCTGATCGTTCTTTTGGTCCTTTTGGCGTGGTCCGTGCCGTTGCGGGGACAGAATACGCAGCCTCAGGAAAGAGACAGTATCTTCCAGTCAGCGGTTTCGCAGTACGAGTCAGGCCACTACGCGGAGGCCGTTCCGCCGCTGGAAAAACTGCTCCGCGATGTACCGGAGAGTTTTGAGGTGCACGAACTTTTGGGTTTGGCATACGCCGCGCAATCGCAAGATATCAAGGCCAATGAGCATCTTGCCAAGGCTGTTCGAATTAAGCCTGATTCGGTAGCGGCTCTTTCGAACCTGGCGGCAAGCTATGAACGCCTGGGCAAGTCCGCTATGGCAATAGAACACTTCACCCAGGCAGAGCAGTTAGCCCCCACGAATTTCGACACCAATCACAATTTGGGAGAGGCCTACATCCACGCCGGGAGCGTTGCCAAAGCGATCCCATTTCTGGAAAAAGCGCAGCGCATCAACCCCGCGTCCTATGACAATGATTACGATCTGTCGCTGGCTTACTTCCTGACAGGACATATCGCGGAAGCTCGTGCATCAGTCCAAGGTTTTTTGAAGCGAAAAGAAACCGCCGAATTACGCAACCTGCTCGGTCAAATCGAAGAAAAGGACGGTCAATTTGTGGCCGCCGCCAATCAGTTCGAAGCCGCCGCGCACATGGACCCTAGCGAAAGCAATCTGTTTGACTGGGCCAGCGAGCTGCTCCTTCATCGCACGCTTGATCCAGCGGTCCAGGTTTTCCAGCAAGCCACGGAGCGTTATCCCGATTCGCCGCGGTTGAGGGTGGGGCTGGGAATGGCGTACTACGCGCGCGGTAACTACGACGACGCGGTGAAAGCGTTTCTTCGCGGTGCGGATCTGAATCCGGCGGACGAACGTTGCTACAGGTTTCTTGCAAGAGCCTACGACAGTTCGCCTAGTCAGGCTGCCGAAGTGATCGAGCGCTTCCGGCGATTCGCGGAGCTGAAGCCAAACAACGGACAGGCGCTTTTCTATTACGCGATGAGTCTGTGGAAAGGGAAACGCGCGCAAGATCCGGACCTTGATTTGAAACAGGTTGAATCGCTTTTGAAGCACGCGATTGCGGCCGATCCCGCCCTTGCCGAAGCTCATTTGCAGTTTGGCAATCTGAATGCTGACCAGGGCAAATTTGCCGAAGCTATTCCCGAGTATCAGCGCGCATTGCAGCTGGACTCAGATCTTGCCGATGCGCACTACCGCCTGGGCCAGGCTTACGTTCGAACCGGTAAAAAAGACCGCGCTCAGGAACAGTTTCAGGTTTATCAGCAGTTGCGCGAACAGCATTTAGCCGATCTCGACAAGCAAAGAGCTGACATCCGGCAATTTGTCTATTCGGAAAAAGAGCATGCCAGACCATGACCTCTCTGTCTTACCCGCGTCTCGTTGGCACTTTTCCCGCATCAAATTGTATCGTCTCGTCTTGTGTTTTCAGCCACTTTCTCAGCCTTCTTTCACACTTTGCAAAAGAGTTAAACCGTGTCTTCAGTTTTTTCCGGAGGTTCGATACTCTTTGCGAAAAACAACCGGGGTACACGTACATTCCCTCTCCCCCGGGTGGCGGTGCCCCGATCGCAACCTTAATAGAATCGATATTTATATTCGGCCGCCTAGATAACTCCTTTAGAATCGATAGTTACAAAAAACGGGCGGCTCGCGGGGCGGTTTGTGCTTGACTACCCTCCCAACGAACTCATCCGCAGGTTCTCGCGGAGCCGCCGCGAGTTTTTGCGGAGTGCCGCTGGCCTCGCGCTCGGTAGCAGCATCGTGCCGTCAGGTCTCTTGGCTGGCTCCGCGGTGCCTACCAGGAACAGAAAAGTAGTAGTCATCACCTTCGGTGGCGGCGCCCGCGATCAGGAAACCTTTGCACCCGAGGGTCAGGAAAATATCCCGCACCTGATGCGCGAGCTGATACCGCAATCCACTTTCTTCACACAAGTGGTGAATCGCGGCATTCTCGGGCACTACGTTGCGACGGCCAGCCTCGCAACAGGCGTCTATGAAACCGTCAACAATTTTGCGTCACTGCCGCCCGAAAATCCGACTGTGTTTGAATATTTTCGCAAAGACTTAAAGCGGCCTGCTTCGGATGCTTTTGTGGTGGCTCCCAGCAACGGCTTCAACCGCATCGGTGAAAGCAACCACCGTTCTTACGGTCCCGGTCTGGGCGCTACGGTGATTTTGCCGAAGCACTTGCTCACTGAAACGAATTCCAGCTGCAGCAACTGCAGGAATTATTAAAGCTCTCCATGGATGATTTCAGGAAACACGCTCTCACCCTTTCCAGTCCCGATGAACTGTCCGTCTACATCGCGCGACAGTTGATGCATCAGGCCGCTCCTAGCCTTCTCTGGATCACCATGCACGATATCGACATCGCGCACGCCGGCGCGTACTCGCTCTATATTGACGGCATACGCAGAACCGATCGCCTCTGCGCGGAAATCTGGAAAGCGATTCAAAGCGAACCGGAATATAAGGACAAGACCACACTATTCATTCTTCCCGACTTTGGCCGCGATGCCGATGAAGACTCCGGCGGCAACGGTTTTCAGCACCATCGCACAGGTGACGCTCTTTCTCGCACCACCTGGATGATGGCGCTCGGTCCGGCTATTCGCGAAGGAGTAGTTCACGATCGCGCCGTCGATTCCACCGATCTTGTGCCAACTCTTGGCGTGAAGTTGGGGTTTTCTCCGGTGCTTTCGCGCGGAAAACCTATTCAGGAAGTCTTGTAACGCCATGTTTCCCAGCGACCTTAAACCGCAACACTTCCGCGATTATCCGCCGCTCGCGCGGAAACTGGTTACCGCAAACCTGGCCGCACTGAGCCGCTTGCCTTTAAGTTTTCTGCCCAGTCTTCTGCGCGAAGCCATCGAATACGATTTTAAATTTCCTGCGGAGCGCAAAGCGCTCGAAAAGGAAATTGCCAACCTAAATTCGCTGTCATCAGAACAGTTCAAGCAGTGGTTCGACGGTTTCGAGCAAATTCGCCTTTCGCAAACACTTGAGCATTTTGACTGGATCAATTCGCCGGGCCAGTTTGTTGAACAACTTTCTGCTCACCTCTGGACCACGCATCAAGTCGACGCGTTCCGCAACGCAGCAACAGAGTACGGAAACCGCTTGCGCTCCGTGGCGCCGCCAGAGCCTCCCGTAATTCCCAGACTCGGAATCACAGTCATCGGACAAGGAGCCAATTCCAGCCCGGGGCCACTGTTCCGAAAGTTGCGCCAGCATGGAGCTTATTTCACTCGCGTCAATCCCGAGAATGGATTGCAGCAGTTGCTCGATGTGGCGGCAGCGCGGGCCAAATCGCATCCTGCTCCCTATGCACACTGGTACATTGATGGCGGCCAAGAAGCATTGTCCGACAACGCGCTCACGCGCGTTTCTTACCAGGCTCTCGAACCAGCGCGAGCGGCGTTATCCGCAAAACTGCAGCAAGAAATCGAAAAGCCCGGCATGGGCCCGGAAACCCTTCGTACGCTGCTTGCTCAATTGAAACCTGCCGATCTTGGCCTGGATGATGGTGCTGATCCGGTTCTTATACGCTTCCAGCTCAAGTTGCTTACGGAAGGTTCCGGCACGCAAATTTTCAGCACCACATTTGCCCAGTGGACGGCTCGCGAAGCCTTGCGCCGTGCTCAGCCATTGACGTTGTTCGTGCGTTTTGCGCCAAGGCAGCGCCAGCGGCCCATGAATGAGCTTCTGTATGGCAACAACGCAGCGACCAAGGAATTGGATCCGGCAGGCTCGTTCGTGGACGCGGACATGGGTGCCTATTACAACTGGCTGAATCAGCAGAGACTTTCTGGCGCGGCCCAAGCGTTTTTCCTTGTTTGGTACGAAGGCCATGGCGAAGCTCTGATGGTCGGACCTTCCGTGCCGCGCGGCACCGTGTCCAACGATTTAACGGACCTCAAGGGATTATTGAGTTGGACTACCTGACCCCAGCTGCTCACGGCTCGTCGCCATTCGATCCGATCTCCGCGACTGCCGAGCCTGCAGTGGAAACATAAATCTCTGGCTTGATCTGGATGTGTCGCTCGTATTCTCTTCCCACCTCGAACCGAAATCGCTCCACGTGCTCGGTCTGCGCTAACGTGATCGTGCAGCCTCCGAAGCCGCCGCCCGTCATGCGCGACCCCAGCACGCCTTCGCGTCCCGCTGCAAGTTCCACCATCAAATCCAATTCCCGGCAACTCACTTCGTAGTCGTCCCGCAAGCTGGCGTGGGATTCCGCCATCAAACGTCCCACTGCCTTAAGGTCACCCGATTCCAGCGCGCTCACGAGATCCAGCACGCGAGCATTTTCAGTGATAATATGGCGGGACCGCTTGTATACGACGTCGGAAAGTTCGCCGCGATGCGCTTCCAGATTGCTGAGCGTAACATCGCGCAAAGCGCGAATGGCAGGAAAGTGGCGCTTGAGAATCCGCACAGCCTCTTCACACTGCGCGCGACGAGCATTGTATTCGCCGCCGGAGTGGCCATGCTTCACCATGGTATTGCAGATGACCATGGCAACGTCGCTCGGAAGCGGCACGTTCTTGTACTCCAGGGAGCGGCAGTCCAGCAGCATAGCGCGGCCGCTGCCTCCCAAGCATGCAGCAAACTGGTCCATGATTCCGCAGCGCGCGCCCACAAACTCGTTTTCAGCGCGCTGACAAAGCTTTGCCAAGTCCAGAAGAGTTAGAGACTGGCCCGAAACTGCCAGAAGACTGCTTGCTGAAGAAACCTCCAGCGCGGCCGAAGAACTGAGCCCCGCGCCGCTCGGCAATTCGCTGTAGATGAGCATGTCGGCGCCGTCTACTTTCCTGCCGATACGTCGCAACATCAGCGAAACACCACGCACGTAGTCCGTCCAGTGATGCAGCGGACGGGGGGAGGATTCACGAAGATCGATCTCAGCGGCTTCGTTCAAATTTTCCGAAAAAACGCGCAGTATTCCATCGAACCTGGGAGCGATCGCAATCCAAGTATAGAGATTGATGGCGGCGGGAAGAGCAAATCCATCGTTGTAATCGGTGTGTTCACCGATGAGGTTGACTCTGCCAGGTGCCCGAAAGATGCGAGGCCGGGTTTGGTATCGCGCCGCAAAATCCTCTTCCAGCCTGCCTCGGATTGCGGTTTTGCGCTGGTCAATGGTCATCTTTTTATTCGACGATGGTTGCCGGCGGTTCATGGCTGGGCCCAGCGTGATCCACGGGTCTCCGAAGCCCGAAGGCAGAGCCGAGCAGTAGAAAACCAAGCCTGGTTACAATGTCGACGCAAGGCCCTGACCTAATGCAATCGTTTACAATCTCGCCCTCGTCGGACCCCCATGTTGGTTCATGCCCGCAGTGTTGTCAAGCTTGCGGCCCTGTTTTCCCTGTTTTACGGACCGGGTTCCGTATGCTTACCCGTTCTTGAATCTAACGGCTTTTGTGGCGAAATTGGTCGCCTCTTGGCTCCGAGTTGACTGGGGCGGACTGGTTCGCGCGGTCGAGGCCCGGCTCAGTCGTTCGCTAAATCAAAGAGTTCTGGTTGAGGCACGCATCACGAGGTGGGTCGGAATCGTATAGTCGACTTCTTCCTCGTTCTCCCCCCGCATCAGCCTTTCCAAGGCGGCCAAAGCTGTGATGGCGAGTTGGGAGCGGGACAGTCGAATCGTTGTTAAAGGAGGTTGTGTGAGATGGGCAAAAGAGATGTCGTCAAATCCGATGAGAGAAATGTCTCGTGGCACTTCCAATCCGGCATCGTGGATCGTGCCCAGGGCGCCAATCGCTGTCAGATCGTTAGAGGTCATCACCGCTGTCGGGGGGGCGGCGAGCCGTAAGAGATTCCGCATTGCAAGAACTCCACCTTCGATGCGGTGATCCCCTTTTTCAATCATTTCATTTTCCGCTTTGATTCCGCGGGCTTTCATGCCGGCAACGAATGCATCCAGGCGGCGCCGCGCGGACTGCAGATTCAAGGGCCCCGAGATAAAGGCGATTCGGCGATGGTTAAGGGAAAACAGATGCTGCAGGCCTTCTTGAATGCCTTGTCCGTAGTCAATATTGATATTCGCGCTCAGGGAACTGTTTTTGCCCGTATCCATGAATACGGTTGGGATGTTTCGCCGCGTTAACTCGAGCAACAACGCCGGATCTGCTTCCGAGGTCATTATCGCCGCGCCATCCACTTTTCGCTCCACCATCCGGCGGATGCACTCCGCCATGCGCCTGGGTTTGTAATCCGTATTTGCGATGATGACTTCCAAGCCCTTCTGCACCGCCTGATCCTCGAAGTGTTTTACCAATTCCGGAAAGAACGGATTAGTAATATCAGAGATAATGAGCCCGAGCATGCGGCTGCGGCCTGAAACCAGCGTGCGAGCATGGGTGTTGGGATAAAAATTTAGCTCCTTAATGGCCTTTCGAACCCTCTCGGCGGTGCGCGCAGTCACCTTGCCGGAACCATTGATGGTTCGCGATACGGTAGCGGTGGAGACTTTGGCGTGTTTGGCTACTTCCTTGATGTTCATCGATTTTTCAGCCAATTCTGGCAGCTAAACCTGCGGTCGTTGCTTTCGCAGCTACTCCTTGAACCTGGGAACTGTCATTTGCTGGATTTCCTGACCCGACGCAGTCGGATAGAGGTAATGAACCTGCTCCTCGGCTTCGGTCTCGCCGCGGGGATTCATCAAGACCAGATTCAGAGTCAAGCGTTTCTGAGAATTGTCGGCGGTCCAATTTCCTTCAAGTTTTTGTTCCGGTCCTAAATCCGCCAGCGGAAAATCTCCTTGGTGCAGGATCTGATTTGCTCCGTCGCGCAATTCCCAACGGAGGTTATATCCTCGCAGAGGATACGAGGGTAGTTCTTCCAGGTTGCGCTGCCCAATCGCCACGTCGAATCCAACCACCTCATACCATTTCCCAAACTTCCAATGCGCTTTCAGATTTGCTGGAGTCGTCCTATGCCGCCAGGCAAAAAACGAAGGTCTCCGCTGGCGGTTCTCATCGACCACACCGTGGTCAACATAGCCCGCCGCGTACCCAGGAAATAGATTGCGATGCGACTTGTAATCCTGATAGCACCAGAAAATGGCTCCGGCGATCCAATCGTATTTTTGAAACACATCGAGTTGGTATTCGAGCGTGTGCACGCGAAGTTTATCCGCTTCCCCAGAGTCGGTGGCAAATACTCCTGGAGTTCCAAACTCTGAGATGATGAACATCTTGTCAGGAAACTGGCGTCCAGCCCGATCGAGCATCGGGATCAGGCCTTCCTCCGGGCCGTTCCAAGCGCCGTAGTATTCGTTCATCATGACGAAGTCTGCGTCATTCGCAGCCTCCTTTGTGGGGTCTGCGCCGTAGGCAATATCATTGTCCGCGAAGGTGACGAATCGACTCGGGTCCAGTTGGTTTACCCACTCTTTCAGGGTGCGGAAGTATGCTCGACCACCGGGAGTGCTCATGTCGCTCTCATTGCTGAGGCTCCAGGCAAAGATGCTCGGGTGATTGCCCGCTTGCTCGATCATTTCCTCGATCATCTGTTTAGCGAGCCTGACGACCTGTGGGTTTGCCAGCTGTTTTTCGGAAAACTGCCACAAGGGAATTTCAGGAATCAGCAGGATTCCATGACGATCGGCATAATCGAAGACTCTCTCGTGTTGAGGATAGTGCACTGGTCTTGTGAGCGTGGTATGCAGCAGTTTTAAATCGTCGTAATCGTGCTTGATGGTTCCGTTCGTTTCAGCAAGGCCTTCCCAGGGAGAGTCTTCGTGACGAGTCAGCCCAGAAAGCCGCACGCGGTCCCCGTTCAACAAGAGATGTCTGTCTCTTATCTCGATTTTTCTGTTTCCAAACCAGTCGGTTTTTTCGCCCAGAGTTTTTCCCGCCTCGGCCACTGCCACGCTGATCGAGTACAGATTGGCGCGGTCGAGATCCCACAGCAGCGGTTTGTCGATGGTCAACCGAAAATCGAGCACCTTTTTCCCTCCCGCCGGAATCGCAACGCTTTCGCTCTGGTCTGCCGACAACGCACCATTTGGCGCTAAGAGCTTAGCCGTCACCGAGAGTCGGGCTTCTTTGCTCTGCTTGTTTTCGAGATACACCGTATCGTGCACCTGAGCGAGCTCTTTTGTGGCGTCGGATCGGATCTGCTGACGCCGTATGATGACTCCTTCGCTTTCGCTGAGCCAAACGTCACGCACAATTCCACCGTAGTGCCACCAGTCATACCAGATGTTTTTCGAGGACTCGAGTTTCATCGCAAGGCCGGGGATACTTGTCAAAGTGGGCCGGTTGTCCAGTTCGACGGCGATCAAATTCTCTCCAGGTTTCACAAGCTTCGTGATGTCAAAAAAATACTCGGTGTGGCCACCTTCGTGGCTGCCGGCTTCAACTCCATTAATCCACACTCGCGAATGGTAAAACGTCGCTCCAAAATGCAGTTCGAGATGCCGTGGCGCACCGCGCGAGGGCATTTGGAAGGCGCGGAAATACCAGACGATTCCTTCATAATCGTCGTATTTGCCGATGTTCCAGGTATGAGGAACCGACACCTGCTCGGTGCCCTCAGGCACCGTTTTGCTCCACTCTGCCTTCTCGCCTTCCGATTTCGCGTCGATCCGGAACAGCCACGGACCATTCAGGTCGATTTCGGAGGCGGCTGCAGCGACAATCGGCAAAGTGAAAGCGAGCGCAGCGGTAAGCAGAAACAGAAGCGACGAGCGCCTCCCATGTGTGCAGTCCGTCATTCGCCTCGCTCCTGAGAAATGCTTGAGAATGTAAACGATATCACAATTCGTTCTGCTGGAAGGCCGTGAACGGAGCCTTCTGCCGAACGGTGTCGCCGGCGACCCCAGCGGCTAAAGGTGGAGTTCTTCAAGAGTTTCGCCCCCTTAGTGTGAGCGAGGAAATAGCCCCTTTTCCCGTAAGCGACGCCAGGAAAAACCGTTAGGATTTTCGCGGCCTTCATTCCGGAAGAGGAACACGGAGGTTCAAATCCTTTCGCCCCGGACCCCTACAGACGTAGCGCTCGTGATTCTCGCAATGCGTCGCATGGGGTAAACTTGATGATCCTTGCGTGAGGCTTCTAACGTCGGAGTTGCGAGTAGCGAGAACCGGGTTCGCGTGACCTCGGCTGTCAATACGCCAGGGCAAGTTTTGTTTGCGAGTTTGATCGGCACGACGATCGAATTTTTCGATTTCTACATTTACGCAACGGCAGCGGTACTCGTCTTCCCGCGGTTGTTCTTTCCGGCGTCCGATCCCACCTCGGCCACACTCGCTTCGCTAGCGACGTTTGCGATCGCGTTCTTCGCGCGGCCTTTTGGTTCAGCGCTGTTTGGTCACTTCGGCGACCGCGTCGGCCGCAAGACCACATTGGTTGCGGCGTTATTGACGATGGGACTCTCGACGGTCTCGATCGGCCTGCTACCAATCTATCGCACCATTGGCGTGGCCGCGCCACTGCTCCTGGCACTCTGTCGCTTTGGCCAGGGTTTGGGCCTCGGGGGCGAGTGGGGCGGCGCGGTGCTGCTGGCAATCGAGAATGCGCCGCCCGGAAAGCGCGCTTGGTACGGAATGTTTCCGCAACTCGGCGCGCCGGTCGGATTCCTCTTCTCCGGGGGCGTGTTTCTGGCGCTTTCCAGGTGGCTCACGAACGAACAGTTCTTCGCTTTCGGTTGGCGTATTCCTTTCCTCGCTAGCGCGGTGCTTGTGCTCGTTGGCCTGTACGTTCGGCTGACCATTAACGAGACTCCCGTCTTTCGCGAGGCCCTGAGCCGACAAGAGCGAGTAAAAGTGCCGATGTTTGAGGTATTTCAGAAATACCCAAGGGCACTGTTGGTCGGAACTCTGGCCTCGGTCGCAACGTTCGTACTCTTTTACCTGATGACCGTCTTCGCGCTTTCCTGGGGCACCACCGCTCTCCACTACAGCCGGGAAAAGTTCCTGGTGATCCAGTTGTTCGGCATGGTCTTCTTCGCGATAACGATTCCGCTCGGCGGGATTCTCGCCGAACGCGGCCGCCGGCGCACCCTTCTCTGGGTCACCGTAGCGATCGGCGTGTTCGGTTTCAGGATGGCGGGAATGTTTCTGGCCGGGACGGCCGGGACAATTCTGGCGATGGTTTTGGGACTGTCCTTGATGGGCCTGACCTACGGCCCGCTCGGTACGGTGCTTTCCGAACTCTTTCCGACTCCGGTGCGTTACACGGGCAGTTCTCTGACATTCAACCTTGCTGGCATTCTCGGCGCGTCGTTGGCGCCCTACGTCGCCACCTGGCTCGCGAAGACTTACGGTCTGCAGTACGTCGGCTACTACCTCTCGGCAGCGGCAGGCTTAACGCTCATTGGATTGCTTGCGGCACGTGAAACGAAAGACGAAAGCCTCTAAGTGTCTTCTTCCTCGATGAGCTGACCCGGCCACTGAAACACAAGGCGACCTCACAAGGCCGAATTCACGGAACAGGGTCAAAAGCAAATCGCTTCAGCGTGCATCGAAATCTTCTCTCGAAGACTGTAAGATAGAATAAACGATGAGTTCTTCTCGATAGGTTGTGCCAGGGCTCCCGTTTGACACTCCAACAATAGCAAATCGTTTAGAATCTCGACTCCATACCGCATCGAGCACGTCAGGGTTAGCCGTTTTCGCAAGCGTCGCCAATTTCTTGCCGTCAGTGGTCTGACACAGGACAAAGTGGTCGGGTTCATCTAAAGGCTCGACCGTCAGGTAGTACTGCAAATCAGGACTGTAGACGCTCCTCTTCCGCGTATTTCGGGGACCGACCTCTGTTAACCATTTACCTGTGTTCAACGAAAAAAGTTTCCAGTACTGAGAGAAAACCATCACTCTCCGTTCCGAGACTGGCTGGAATTTGGGCACATCCGGATTGGCCATATCCATCATTCCCATGGAAAGCAATTCATTCGTCTCGGGCACAAGGGAGAGCAACTTAATGTTGTAAGTACTGGCCAGGTCCGAATCGCCTGGTGCGGGGACTGGAATTCCCAAGAAAACAAACAATTGATTGTCTGCTGGGGCGACTTGAAGAAGAAGCTGAGGAAAACTACTGGTTGGATTACTAATCTGGGAGCACAGGGAGGAGCCGCGGGTCTCTTTGCCAGAAGCGGCTGGCGGGCACGGAATTGCCGGGAAAGTTTTCTTGCCGAGCAAAGTTCTTTTGTGGTTCTGTCGTAAATCAAATCGACTGATACCCACCGGGCCACCAAAGGCTCCATCCACGGCTTCATTCTCTGTGTAGACGATCGAGTTGCCATCGGGAAAGAAAAAAGGGTTGTCCAAGTAACCCGTGTCTGGCTCTGCGACGAGCCTTGCCTGCTTACTTTCACAATCAAAGAGTTGTATGTCGTTTCCCGCCTGTGTTTCAGCTAGCTCCCTTAGCAAGGTGATGGCTTTCTTTTGCCGTGAGTAGACCAAACTTTTGTTGTCGGGAGAAATGCTCGGATTCCACCCATACAATACCTCGCAGACCGTCTGCCCGTGCAAGTCCAGGAGTTTGATAATAGGGTCAGCAAAGCGTGGGTCTTGGTGTTGTCTTTCTTCTAGCGCACTGAAGTAGCTTTCGGGAAGGCCCTCGGCCTCGCCGCCGTCCGCTACATGGACGCGGCTCACCAAAACGATGAAATTTCCATCGACAGAGAATTGCGGCGTTCTGATTTCGTTCCCCGGCAAAGACCAGGTAAGTTCCCTCCTCACTGGAAAAATCGACTGACCATTCGTGGTCCGCGGAGCAACTCCAGAAACGAGAAGAAAAAGCAAAGGCAGGCAGGAACGAAAAGTTGTTCTCATCCCAAGCAGAATAAGGAGTGCAGGCTTGGCAGCAAAGCGTTAAATATATACCTGGTTCGCTACGTAAACTCCAAGGCAGAGGGAAGTTCACGATTGATGCGCGCAAAGCATGTATGCTTGCTATCTTCGGCGAAAGCTTGGCTGGAGTTGAAGAGAAAACGTACCGCGGCGACGCTCCGACCGCCAACTAGCGTCTTCTTGTCGCTAATTCCCTGCTTGATGACCGGTGTCTGGGCCGGAGCGCTGGTCCAAGATGATCCAGGTGAGCCTGGTGTGATTGAGGGAGCTGTGGTCGACCGTGCTGGGAGTCCCTTGGCATCAGTCAATGTCCGGGTTCAGGAACGCGGACGACCCCAAGCGGCAATGCTACATTCTGTGATTACGGACAAAGCGGGTCAATTTCGAGTAGCAAGACTCCGGCTCGGTGTGTACGAAGTGTTCGTATCAGCAAGAGGAGAATCGGTTTTTCCTGCAAAATTGGCAAGAGTCGTCCATCTTACGGCCCAGCACTCAGAACGGCACATAACCATACGCATGAGGGTTGTTCCAGATCCGAAACCTCGCGCCATCTCTCAAGGGCCCGCGATTGAGCCCTGGCAGGCCCAAACTTTTGCGGAGGATATGCTTGGCTGGTGGCCACACCTTGAACCATCCTTTGAGACAACTGGCCAGGCTGGGATATTGGTTTTCGACGGCATTGCTGCAGCTCTGCCACCGCCGCGACCCGAGCCTTTGCCGCTACGTCACCACTGGTGTATGCGCAACGCCGGCCAGGCCAAACAGCCGCTGATAGTGCCGAATCTCGTCGCGCGGGCCCAGCGCCTTTTCAAAGTTGTCGGAAAGTTTCACTGCGGGTTTGCCGTCAGCATCGTTGAGCTTGCACACCACGCTTACAGGATCGAAATCGCCACCGCCCTGAGGATTGCAGTTGCGAAAATCATTGGTCAGCAAGGTTCCCCAACCCGCGCTGAAACGGATGCGCCGTTCGGGAATCCATTTTCTCTCATCGAGAAAGTCGCTCGCTTGTCTGAAATCGACAGGAGCAGCGCCGTTGCGAATCGTTCCGGAAAAATGGGCATGCAATTTCAGAATCGTGTCCACATCGAGGGCGTCGGAAGCAATGAATAGCTTTTGCCGCGGATCGCGCTTTCGCTCCTCCAGCCACGCAATGTATTCGTCGCCCGCAAGGAAAGGATCCTTGCTGTCTGCGCGCTGCCCCGTCCAGTCCGCCACCCAATCGGGAGCATTGCCGAGAAACTGGGTCGTGCCAAAGGTGTCTGGAAGCAGGATGAGTAACTCGCCCTGATAGGTCCGCTGCCAGAGCTCCAGCAAGCGGTATTGCGCTGTCTTCCGTTCTTCCTGGTCTTTGGCCATCGCTGCCAATGCCATGGGCAATTCATGGGCATTGGTACCGATTGCTTCCAAGTCGTGTTTATAGGCCAAATACGTATTCGACGTTCCGGTAAAGCTGGTGCCGAGCACGTCGCTCATGGCTTTTACGACATACTCCTGCCACAAGAAGCTGTGCCGCCGTCGCGTTCCAAAGTCGCTCACCTTCAATGCCGGGACTCCGCGCAAGCGTTCCATTTTTTCCCAGAGTTTGGTTTTGGCCCGGGCGTAGAGAATATCGAGCTCGAATTCGCTGAGGCGCTTCAGGCTGGCGCGCGTCTTCAGTTCGCTAATGGCCGAAAGCGCATAAATCTCCCACATGGTCGTCTCTGTCCACAGACCGTGAAAGGAGAGGGCGAACTGCCTGTCTTGAATCGACAACTCATAATCAGAGAGCCGGAAGTCGCCTTTGAGCCACTCCAGGAAAGCTGGTTCAAAGATTCCGCGGCGTCCATAAAAGGTATTGCCTGCGAGCCAGATCAGTTCGGACTTATGAAATCGCAGCTTCTTGGTCTGCTCCAACTGTTCCCGGAGCTCATCGACATCGATCAAATCGCCTAGGTGTACCTCGACGGAGCGATTGATGAAGGAAAAAGAGGTGCGTGTCTTCGGGAACTGCTTCCAGATGAACTGTAGCATCAGCAGTTTGTAAAAATCAGTATCGAGGAGAGACCGCGTAATCGGGTCCAGTTCCCAGTTATGGTCATGTGCACGGCGCGCGAGGTTGATAATCATACTGTCACCACTTTACCTCAGGGGCGGAAAGTGTAACCTATGTGTTCGGTACGATCTGTTACCCATGTCTCGGGTCGTTCAGAATGCCCCTTCCACGGCATCCTCACTCTTCTCCCCAAAAGGGCAAGAGCGTAACCCATGATGGCGGAACGAACTTCTAAACTATGCCTCGAGTCGCTCGGTTGGTCAGCCGTAACTAGCGGCAGTCCCCATCAATAGACATCACGCTCGATTCATGCTCGGTATTCTTCGCAGATGATAGGTATCGCCGGAGTGCCGGCGAGCTTCAACGTAGAAGTCCGTATCGTATTTCTTGTTGGCAAACCTGGCAGACGAAGAACGCGAGTGGCGTCGGTGGAAGGGCTTTTTATCGGTCCGGAGACGAAAGGTCATGAGCGAGGCCTCCTAGGAGCTGGTTTATTTCTTTTGCAGCCAGTTGATCTGGCTGGCTTCCGGGAGCGAGTTCAATAATATGCACCTTGACCATCGAGGAGAGTGCTGTCGCGGCTGCAGTGGTTGCGGCCTTCCCCGCTTTATCAGCGTCGAACATGAGGATGACTTGATCGAAGTAGGTTGTGATCAGATCGGTCTGGCAGTCGGAAAGCTTCGAGCCCATGAGAGCGGCCACGTTGTGATGTCCGGCCTGATGGATTTTGAAAGTGTCGAAGAAGCCTTCTACCAGGATGAGGGTGTAGTCGCGCGATTGCATGGCTCGGTGAAGATTGAACAGCACATGAGATTTGCGGAAGCCTGCGGGAAGGCGGTATTTGGGCTCCGTATCGTCGATTGCGCGACCGGAGTAGGCGACCAGTTCGCCGTGTTCGTTGTGGATTGGAATCACGACCCGCCCACGAAGGAAACCGTTGCCATCGTAGTAGCCAACACCGAAATACCGAGCTGTCTGCTCACTTAGTCCACGCGATATGACGTAGGAGTGTCGGTGGTCTATGTTGCGCAGGGTGAAAGATAGAGGCCGATTTTCTGACGTGTACGGCACCGGCTCCTTGTTCGCGGGTGTGGCGAGAGAAAGGAGATTTTCTGTGAGCGAACGATCGAGGCGCAGAGCGGCCTCCCGGATCGAGCAGCGTTCCATTTCGGCGACGAAGTCGAAGACGTTCCCGCCGACGCGGCCCGAACGAGCCGCGATGCAGGAAGCGGACTGACAGGACCAGGCGTTCCGAGTGAAACTGACGGAGAAGCTGTCATTGCTTTTGGCGGAAGAGTGGGCAGGAAGAGGGCATTTTCCACGGAACTCGTCCACGCCAACTCGCCGAAGACGAACGTCATAGTGCGAAAGTACGGTCTCCATGGAGACCTTCCCTTTGATGCTCTTAAAGTCGACCCATTGCGCTGGCATCATTTGCTCCCTTGGTTCGTCGGTTGGATCGGAACGAGTCCGCTCTGAAGCTGCCGGGAGTAGGACCCTCCGGAGTAGGAACGTGCGAGAGTTGTGCCAGGAGCTCCTCGACGGCATTCATACCATCCGCGACAGCGCTTGCCTCCGCTTCGGTTAAAGGGTTCTCGCGTTGGTTCATTGCGGTTCCTGGTGGCAATCGAAAACGACGGCGGCGTTGTACTCGTCGCGGTCAGGATCGTATCCGTGAATCTCGATGACTTCGGAGACGAAACGCCGGCCCGGCCTTCTTTCGAGATAAACGACGACATTGACCGAATCTCCGACGATGGTCTTAATCGCGCGGTACGGGATGTCCACGCCGCTCTGCAAAACGCAGCTCGTGAATCGAGCTAATCCCTGTCGCGCACTGGCGGCGTGTACTGTGGACAGACTCCCGGCGTGGCCCGTATTGAGGAGCTGCAAGAGATCAAAAGCCTCTCCTCCGCGGATCTCACCTAAAATGATTCTGTCTGGGCGATGTCGAAGGGCGGCCTTCAGAAGGTCCCGGATGGTGATGGCAGGAAGGTCGTTCTGCGGTTGGCGAGCTTCAAAACGGACGAGATTGTCCTGAGCCAGATGGATTTCAGATGTGTCCTCGATGAGAAGAATGCGCTCGTCGGGAGGAATGAATTTCCCTAACACGCTAAGTAATGAAGTTTTTCCAGTTCCCGTGCCCCCGGCTATCAAGATGTTCCTGCGACCCAAAACGTAGGTTTCGAGCTGATGGGCGAGCCAGCGCTCCAGCGTGGCGCCTGCGACGAGGTCGTCGATATTGAAATGACGGGAATTGAATTTCCGGATGGTTAGAGTGATGCCATTCACGCTGCAAGGCGGAATGACTATAGCCACGCGGCTTCCGTCGGGGAGCCGCGAATCGAGAATGGGCTTCACGTCAGAGATGTCGCTGCCGAGACGTCGAGCAATATTTTTGACGGCAACCATCAAGGACTTTTCGCCAAGGTGGATGCCTGGAACGGCCTCGATGAAGCCGGCCTTCTCAATGAAGATATGGTCCGGTCCGTTCACCATCACTTCGCTAATGGACTCGTCGCGAATGAGGTGCTCGATCGGCTTTAGAAAAGGCAAGATGGTTTCGAAGCCATTCATCAGAGTTCTCCGTCGGCGAGCTGCTCGAAGTAGGATTTGTTCGGATCGTTGTAGTAAGGCTTGAGATAGCAAAACGTGGGTGGCCATGGATTGGTCCCGTCGTACGCAATAGCCACGGATTGCGCGTTGGGCAATTCCATGAAGGTCTTGATATCGAAACGGTAGTCTGTGTATGGGCTGTAGCTCTTTGACGCGCTGATGTTGGCTCTGTGGGACAGGGCTTTTCCGGTGAGCAGGCTGACCTGCGCGTCGTGGCCGCTCTCGGTAAGGTTGTAACTGGCCTTGAGTTTGTCTTCCCGTCCGCAGAGATCGCTGGCCGTTCGAGCGGAGAAGTCGTCTGAAAGACAGAGAAATACCTTGGTGCGAAATGTCTGGAGCAGGGTCCGCCAGGATTCACCGGGCAGCGCCGACTTGAGCGAACTGATACTCTGGGTAGCAATGATGGGTATGCACTTTGGCTGACGCGACAAACTGAAGAACTTTTCGTCGCCGGTGGGCTCACTCTCTCCAACGGTTGCAAAATGCTGATATTCGTCGCACAAAAACAGGACCTGGCGAAAATATGTGTCCCGGTTCTTCTCCATCTGTGGAACGCGATTCAAAACGGCGCGTTCGAAATCAAGTTTCAGCATGACACCAAGAGCCTTGGCCAAGCCTGCATTCATCGCGACTGGAAAGTTGAGAGCCAAGACCAGGCCATTCTCAATCAGCCAGGATAAAGATGGGAGCGGCTTTCCGAATTTGCACTCAGCATTCGCCTGCGGATCGTAGCACTCCGCGGGCGGGC
>WNFP01000139.1_pt1 | contig 51757 bp, 45 predicted proteins | sample 5400201 | NCBI WGS metagenome assembly WNFP01 (sample SAMN13153355, study PRJNA577476) | soil metagenome | isolation source: 115 cm saprolite under Madrone tree | place: USA:California | collected 2016-06-14 | reverse complement strand
GCTCTGGACGTGGCGGGTCGGGGCGCGACGCCCGAAAGCCTCACGGTCTCGGTGCCCGACTGGGCGGCCACGGCGGTCGTCGAGGTGGAGGTTCCGCGCGAGCAGTGGCGCGAGTTCACCGACTTCGGCGTCACCGAATTCGATTCCGCTGGACAGCAGGTTTCCCAGGGCCCGCTCGAGTACGCATTGGGGCGGCAGGCCTTCGCGGTACCGGCGGTGCTCCAGGGCCACCCACTCACGGTCGAGCTGTATCCCGGCTTCGCCCGCGACAAGGGCGTGCATCCATGGCGGGCGACGGTGCGGGTGCGCTTCCTGCTGCGCGAGCCGCGCCCGCTGGGCGACGGCCGGGACATCACTGTGCTTCCGGGCGGACGCGCTCCGCTTCCGACGCAGCGGCCGCGGGACCTCAACCTGCCCGAGGGGTTTGCGCCGCTCATCGAGCTGAAGGTACGCGCATCGGGAGGCGGCCCCGATGCGGCTCGCCGAGTGGTGGTCAGTCCGTGAAACCGCAGCCCGCCTCGGTGCGCATCGCCGCAGGGCAGGGGTTCTGGGGCGACTGGCTCGAGGCACCGTATCGTCAGGTAACGGGCGGACCGATCGACTACTTGATGATGGATTACCTGGCCGAAGTCACGATGTCCATCCTGCAGAAGCAGAAGTCACGCGATCCGTCGCTCGGGTACGCGAAAGACTTCATCCCGTTGATGGAGCGAATCCTGCCGATCGCGGCGCAGCGGGGGATCAAGATCACCGCCAACGCCGGAGGGGTGAACCCCCGCGCCTGCGCGCAGGCGGTGGCCGAGACCGCGCGGCGGCTTCGGCTCGGTGGCAAGGTGCGGATCGGGGTCGTCACGGGCGACGATCTGCTGGGGCGGCTGGACGGACTGTTGGCCCGCGGGCACGAGCTCAGGAACCTCGACACCGGACGACCCCTGTCCGAAGTACGGGACCGGGTCGTGTCCGCCAATGCGTATCTCGGCGCCTGGCCCGTGGTGGAGGCGTTGCGCGGCGGCGCGGACATCGTCGTCACGGGACGCGTCACCGACACCGGGCTCACGCTCGCGCCCATGATTCACACGTTCGGGTGGCGGCCCGACGCCTGGGATCTCCTCGCCGCCGGGACCGTCGCCGGTCACACGATCGAATGCGGCGCGCAGTGCAGCGGGGGCAACTGTCTGGTGGATTGGGACGGGATCCCCGACCTCGCGAACGTCGGCTACCCGATCGTCGAAGCGGCTGCGGACGGGACATTCGAGATCACCAAGCATCCCGGCACCGGCGGTCGCATCAGCGTGGCGGGCGTGAAGGAGCAGCTCGTGTATGAGATGGGGAATCCCGCCGAATACATCACGCCCGACGGCATCGCGGATTTCACCACGATTCGGCTCGAGCAGCGGGGGAAAGATCGGGTTCGCGTCTCTGGCGTGAGGGGGCGACCCGCCACCGACAAGCTCAAAGTGTCGATCGGCTACTTCTACGGCTACAAGGCGGTCGGCACGCTGGTGTACGCATGGCCGGACGCCTACCGGAAAGCTCAGGCCGCGGACCGCATTCTCCGACAGCGGCTCGCCAACCTCGGCCTCAAGTTCGAGGCGGTGCTGACGGAGTTCGTCGGCGCCGATGCGACCCACGGCCCGCTGGCGCGGGCCAGCGCGCCGCTCGACCAGCTGCCGGAAGTGCAACTGCGGATCGGCGTCCGCTCGCCTGACAAGGCCGCGGTGGAGCGCTTCACGCGCGAGATCGCACCCCTGATTCTGAACGGACCACCCAGCGTCACGGGGTTCGCGGGCGGGCGTCCGAAGCCGGAGGAGATCGTGGCGTACTGGCCCGCGCTCATCGATAAGCGCATCGTGGAACCGTGCGTCGAGGTCGTGCAGGTATGAGAAAGAAGGCAACGAGAAGGGCACGGCGTGTCCGCCTATTGGACATCGCCCACGCGCGCTCGGGTGACAAGGGGGACACGGCTAACGTCGGACTGATCGCGCTCAAGCCCGAGTACTACCCGATCCTGGTGAAGCATGTAACGGCGGCGCGCGTCGCCCGGCACTTCAAGGGCATGATCTCCGGCCCGGTCGAGCGCTTCGAGCTGCCCAACCTGCACGCCCTGAACTTCCTGCTGCACGGCGCGCTGGACGGCGGCGGCACGATTTCACTCAAGACCGACGCCCAGGGCAAGGTGTTCTCGACCGCCCTGTTGCGGCTCGAGCTGGAGCTCCCCAAGTGAGCGACCGGGTGCTGGCCACGCTCGACGGCGGGATCCTCACGGCAACGCTCAACCGCCCGGAAAAGAAGAACGCGATCGACACACCGATGATCGACGCCCTGCTCACGCTGTTGGAGCGCGCCGATCTCGACGCGGCCGTGCGCGTCGTAGCGCTGCGCGGCGCTGGAGGCGACTTCTGCGCCGGCATGGATCTGAACGAGTTGCTCGCCTCCGCGGACAAGAGCGTCCAGGAGAACCGGCAGGCGGCGCTGCATTTCGCCGAGATCTTCGTGCGCATGCGCCGCATTCCCAAGCCGATCGTGGCCGTGGTGCACGGCCGGGCGCTCGCCGGGGGCTGCGGATTGGCCACCGCGTGCGACCTCGTGCTGGCCACGGAGTCCGCCAAGTTCGGCTACCCTGAGGTGCAGCGGGGCTTCGTGCCGGCCATCGTCATGACGCTGCTCAAACGCACCACGGGCGAGAAGGTCGCGTTCGATCTCGCGGCCACGGGCAGGATCCTCGGCGCTTCGGAGGCGGCGGGGCTGGGGCTGGTGTCGCGCGTGTACGAGGACTCGGACTTCGAGGATCAGGTGGGCGAGGTGCTGCGCGCCTTGGCCGCCGCCAGCCCGTCGGCCCTGGCGTTCACCAAACAGCAGTTCTACCAGCTCGACGGCCTGCCATTCGAGGAGGGGATCCGACTGGGAGCGGACGTGAACGCGGTGAGCCGCACCGCGCCAGACTTCCGCGCGGCCCTGCAGGCATTCCTCAAAAAGTGACACGGTTCTTTCAGCTCAAAGCGTGGCTGGGCGGCGTCGGGTTGGGTGTCGGCCTCCTGGGGATAGCGATCGACGCGCGCTGGCTGGTGTGGGTTGCCGTGGGCCTCTTGAGCGGAGCCTTCCTGCTGCGCTTCGCCGATAAGACGCCGCCCCCATGACCTCGCTGCGCGAGCCGGGCGCCGTCCTACTGCTGTCGTGCTACGAGCTGGGCCACCAGCCGCTCGGCCTGGCGTGGCCACGGGCGTTTCTCGAACGGGCCGGCTTCGCCCCGGCGACCATCGACCTCGCCGTAGAGCCGCTCGACGAAGCTAAGGTCCGTCGAGCCAGACTCGTCGCTATCGCCGTGCCGATGCATACGGCGCTGCGCCTGGGCGTGCGCGCCGCCGAGCGGATCCGCCGGGTCAACTCGACCTGTCACATCGTGTGCCATGGTCTGTACGCCGAGCTCAACGCGGAGCAGCTGCTCGGAGTGTATGCGGATACCGTGCTGAGCGCGGAGTCTGAAGGGGCGCTGGTTGCGTTGGCGGAGCGGCTCGATAGAGGAGAGGAGCCATTCTCCCGCGTGCGACCTACGCTCGATCGGCTGTCCTTCCCGGTCCCCCGGCGTGACGGACTCCCGGCGCTCTCGCGGTACGCGAGCCTGTTGCGGGAAGGCCGGCGCATTCCGGCGGGGTATGTCGAAGCCAGCCGCGGCTGTCTGCACAGCTGCCTGCACTGTCCTATTCCGCCGGTGTACGGCGGCCGCTTCTTCGCGGTGCCCCGTGACGTCGTACTCGAAGACGTGCGGCGACTGGTGGCGGACGGTGCCGGACACGTCACCTTCGGCGATCCCGACTTCCTGAATGGCCCCGGGCATGCGGCGAAGCTGGTGCGCGCCCTGCACGCCGAATTTCCAGCCCTCACCTATGACTTCACGGCCAAGGTCGAGCACCTCGTCCGCCACCGCGAAATGCTCTCCGAGTTCGCGGCCACCGGCTGCGTGTTCGTGGTGTCGGCGGTCGAATCGCTGTCGGACACGGTGCTGGCCAACCTCGAGAAGGGACACACCCGCGCGGACGTACAAGTCGCGCTCGACGTCCTGCGCCGCGCCGGGATCGCGCTCCGGCCCTCATTCGTTCCGTTCACTCCCTGGGCCACGATCGAGGACTACCTCGAGCTGCTCGATTGGGTGACGTCCGAGGGGTTGGTCGACCAGGTCGATCCCGTCCAATTCGCCATCCGGCTGCTCGTTCCGCCGGGCTCGCTGCTCCTTTCCCACCCCGGTATCCAGCCGTTTCTGCGGGAGCTGGACGCCCCCGGCTTCACGTATCGCTGGGTGCATCCCGACCCGCGAATGGACGCGCTGCAGCGCGAGGTGAGCGCCCTGGCCGAGGCCGGCGCGCGCGCGAGCGCGGATCCGGGGGTGACGTTCGGGCGAATCCGCGCCCTGGCCTTCGACCGGGCCGGGAAAGGCGGGGCGAGGGGGGCATTCCGGGAACCGCCCCCGGAACGGCCTATTCCCGCGCGGCTCACCGAGCCCTGGTTTTGCTGAGCGGAGCCGACCGAGAGCCAGTTGGGCTCTGTAGCGAGTAGCAGCGGGATGGCGGTGACGGGACTGTCAGCCTCCTGACAGGTTCGGCAGGTAGCTTGTCACCTCAACATGTCACTGCAGCAGCACCTCTTATCCCTTGGCTTGCCGGCCATCGCGCTGTGCAGCGCGCCGGCCGTTTCGCTTTCGGCCCAGCAGCCGGTTACGCGCGAGCAGGCGGTCGCGGCCGCGTTGGCGCGCGGCGCGCGTGCGGCGTTCGGTCGCGCAGACACGGCGGCGGCCAGCGGCGCGCTGCATGCCGCACGGCTCTATCCCAACCCCACCGCGCTGGGGAGCTACTCCAGGGACGTCCCCCACTATCACGTCACCGCCGATCTGCCGCTCGACCTGCCCTGGATCCGCTCGGCGCGGATCGGCGCCGCCGCCTCGGCGCGTGACGCCGCCCGATACAACTTTGCGTTCGAGCGCGCCGCGATCCGGTTCGACGTCGATACGGCCTACACGCGAGCGCTCGCCGCCCTCGCCCGCGCGCGTCTGTCCCGTCGCAACGCGCTCGACGCCGACAGCCTCCGCAAAATGGCGCAGCTGCGGCGCGAAGTGGGGGATGTGAGCGAGCTGGATGTCCGCCTCGCCGCGGTCAACGCCGGACAGCTCGAGAACGTCGCCGCGGACGATTCGATCGCCGCCGTGCAGGCCCATCTATCGGTGCAGCTCGCGATGGGACTGCCCGCGGAAGAGGTGACCGTCACCCTCGCCGACTCGCTCGCACCACCGGCGGACAGCATCCCGGCGCCGGCGGGTGAGCCGCTGCCCGTGGCGGCCGCCGCGGCGAGCTTCCGCGCGTCGGAGCACGCGCTCAGCCTCGCCCGTCGCACCGTGTTCGCCGCCCCGAGCCTCCAGGTGGGCTTCGACACCGACGATCCGGGCGGGCAGCGCGGCCTCCTGCCGACGATCGGTTTCTCACTGCCGCTGCCGTTGTTCAACTGGAACGGCGGCGAGGTGCGGCAGGCGGCGGCGGCGCGCGATCGCGCGCAGGCCAGCCTGGACCTCGCGCGACGGGAGACCGGCGCCGAGCTGGCGCGCGTACGGCGCGGATTCGCGCTGGCCCTGACGCGCCTCGAGCGCGATCGCCGGCTGCTCTCGAGCGCGGACCGGGTCGCGGCGATGTCGCTGCAGGCGTATGCCGAGGGGGTGGTGGCTCTGCCGAACGTGCTCGAGGCCCAACGCAACGCGCGTCAAGCGCTCGGCCGCTACATCGACGACGTCGCAGCGGCGAACGACGCCGCTGCAGCCGTTCGTCTCCTCACCGCCACCGAGTCGCCATGATCACCAAAACATGCTTCGTCGCCGCGGCGCTAGCGCTCGCGGCCTGCCGCGGGGAGCGCCAGGCAAGCGCCGCCGCCGCCGACACAGCTTCCTCGGGACCGGCGGTGGGTGGCGTGGGAACGGCCGTGGCCGCGCTGCAGCCGTTCGAGCAAGTCGTGACCGCCATCGGCATCGTGACCCCGCGACCGGCGTATTTCGCGGACCTCTCGGCGCCCGGGCCGACGCGGGTCGCCCACATCTTCGTCGCCCCCGGCCAGCGCGTAGCGGAGGGGGATTCTCTCATCGCGTTCGAGCGGGCGCCGTTCGACGCGGCGGCGCGCAGCGCCGAGACCGCGCTCGCCAACTCGGAGCGCGCCTATGCCCGGGCGGTGCGACTAGCGCAGGCGGGCATCCTGCCTCAGAAGGACAGCGATCAGGCGGCAGCGGACCTGGCCCAGGCGCAGGTCGCCGCTATCAACGCCCGCCGCGCGCAGCAGCTCGCCACCCTGCGGGCCCCGCTGGCCGGCGTCGTCACGCGGATGACCGCCGTACTCGGCGCCTCGGTGGACGTGAGCCAGCCGCTCGTGGAAGTGGTCGATGTGGCTGCACTGGACGCGGTGTTCGACGTGAGCCCGACGCAGGCCGCGCAGATCCACCGTGGTGACTCGGTGCGCGTTACGGCCGGCGCCGCAGAGGGCGGTGAGGTGGTGGGGCAGGGCTCGGTCAGTGCGGTCGGCGCCGCCGTCGATTCGACCTCGCGCGCGGTCGCCGTGCGCGCCCGCATCAGTCGGCCGGTTCGGCCCCTGCGCATCGGTGAATCGATATTCGGCAGGCTGGTGACCGCCGTTCACGCTCGGGCCGTGACCGTGCCCGTGTCGGCCCTGGTCCCGTCTGGAGACCGGTTCCAGGTGTTCGTCGTGGACAGCGGGGGCATCGCACATACACGCGCCGTGACCGTCGGCGCGCGCAACGCGTCGCTCGCCGAGATACTCGAGGGCCTCACCGCCGGCGAGACGGTCGTCACGACCGGCGCCTACGGCATCGAAGACGGCACGAAGATCGTCCGGGCGACGCGGTGACCCTGTTCGACGTCCTGAGCCGGCAACGCCGGTTCGTGTATCTCCTGGTGGGGTTGCTCAGCGTCGCCGGCGTGTGGGCCGCGTTTCAGCTGCCGTCCGCGATCTACCCCGAGCTGGCGTTCTCCCGGATCGTGGTCATCGCCCAGGGCTCCACCCTGGGCGCGCGCCAAGTGGTGTTCAGCATCACCCGGCCGCTCGAAGAGGCCGTGAGCATCGTGCCGGGGGTGACCCGAGTGCGATCGCACTCGATCCGCGGCGCCAGCGAGATCTCGATCACGTTCGCGCCCCGTACGGATATGACCTACGCGCTGCAGCTGGTGCGGGCGCGTGTGAATCAGGCGAGCGGCACGCTACCACCCGACGTGAGCATCGAAATCGAGCAGCTCACCCCATCGCTCTTCCCCATCCTCTCCTACAACCTGGAGGGTGGCGACGCAGCCACGCTGTACGACCTGGCCCGCTACGAGATCAAGCCGCTCATCTCCCGGGTTCCGGGGGTCGGGCGCGTGGGCGTGCAGGGCTCGGACGTCCGGGAGATCGAGGTCATCCTCGACCCGGCCCGCCTGGTGGCCCAGGGCATGACGTACACGGACGTCGCCAACGCGATCCGCCAGGCGGTGACCGTTCAAGCCGTGGGGCGGGTCGCGCAGGACTACCGGCAATACCTCATCGTGACCGACCAGGAGGCCCATGCGCCGGAGGACATAGGCGCCGTGGTGCTCGCGAACGGGTTGCGGGTGCGCGACGTCGCTACCGTGCAGGTAGGGACGGAGGACCATGTGCGGATCATCGCCGGTGACGGCAAGCCGGCGGCGTTGATCAACATCACGCGCCAGCTCGGGGGCAACACGTTGGCCGTGGCCGACAGTGTGGACCGTATCGTGGCGGCGATCGCCCCCACGTTGCCGCCTGGCGTACACCTGAAGCCGGTTTATGACCAGGCGGCGCTGGTCCGGGACGCCGTTCGTTCGGTGCGGGACGCGATGCTGCTCGGCGCCGGGCTCGCGGTGGTGGTCCTGTTGCTGTTCCTGCGTCACGGGCGCATCACGGCGATCAGCGCGACCGCGATTCCGCTGACCTTGGCCATCACGGTGTTCGTGATGAGCCTCCTGGGGCAGACCTTCAACTTGATGACCCTGGGCGCGATGGCCATCGCCATCGGACTCGTGATCGACGACGCGGTGGTCATCACCGAGAACATCGCGCGGCATCTCGCATTGCCCGGCGGGCGTCTGCAGGCCATTCGCGCTGCGGTCCAGGAGCTGATCTGGCCCGTCACCACGTCCACGCTCACCACCGTGGTCGTCTTCCTGCCGCTCGGCTTGCTGCAAGGGGTGGTGGGGCAGTTCTTCGCCGCCCTTGCCACGACGCTCACGGTGGCCGTGCTCGTGTCGCTCGGCCTCGCCCTGACCATCATCCCGCTGCTCGCGGAGCGGTTCGTCACGGCGCACGAAGTGGAGGCGGCGCGGACGGGTTTGCTCGCGCGGGTGCAGCGGGCCCTCGACGCCCTGGCGCCCGCCTACGAACGCGCGCTGGCCGGCGTCCTGCACCACCCGCGGCGGATTGCCGCCGCGGCGGCGGTGCTCGTGGTCGCGGGAATCGGACTGTGGCGTTTCGTCGGCACGGGTTTCCTGCCGGAAATGGACGAGGGCGCGTTCGTGCTCGACTACTGGACCCCGGGCGGCACCGCCCTGGACGAGACCAACCGCGAAGTAGGCATCGCCGAGAAAATCCTGGCGGCGACGCCGGAGATCACGGGGACGTCGCGCCGTACGGGCGCCGAGCTCGGTCTCTTCGCCACCGCACAGAACACCGGCGACGTCGTGGCGCGGTTGACGCCGCCGAACCAGCGCTCGCGGGACATCTTCGCCGTGATGGACGACGTTCGTGGACAGATTGCCGCCGCCGTCCCCCGGCTGCGCATCGAGTTCGTGCAAATTCTCTCGGATGTCATCAACGATCTCGCCGGTGCGGCAAAGCCGGTCGAGATCAAGCTGTTCGGCGAGCGACTCGACACGCTCGAGGCCTACGCGCGCCGGTTGGCACCGGATCTGCAGGGAATCACCGGCCTCGAAGACCTCTACAACGGCGTGAGCGAGCCCTCCGCCGAGCTGATGATGCGCGTGCAACAGGCCGAGGCGGACCGGATCGGGTTGACGCCGACGGACGTCGGGACCGCCGTCAGCGCCGCGCTCCTGGGCGTCCCCGCCGGGGAGATTCGAGCCGAAGACCGGCCGGTGGCCGTGCGGGTGCGGGCGCCCGATTCGGTTCGCTTCGACCCGCTGCGGCTGCGCTCCCTCCCCGTCCAAGGCGCCGGGGCGCGCCGCGTCACGCCGCTCGGCAGCCTCGCCACGTTCACCCCGGCCGAGTCCCGGATGGGCCTCGATCGGGAGAACCAGCAGCAGATGATCACCATGACGGCGGGCGTGAGCGGCCGCTCGCTCGGCGGGGTGATGACCGATGTGGAGCGTGTGCTGGCCGCGCACGCCCCGCCCGCGGGGGTGCGGCTCGTCCTCGGAGGCCAGCACGCAAGCCAGCAGGAGGCGTTCCGCGCTCTGTTGCTGGTGCTCGGACTCGCGGTCGCCAGCGTGTGCGCGGTCATGGTGGTGCAGTTCGAGTCGTTTGCGGAGCCACTGGTTGTCTTGCTCGTCGCTCCCGTGTCGTTCGTAGGCGCCCTGGGGTTGCTCCTCGTGACCGGCACGGCGCTGAACGTCGCGTCGTTCATGGGGCTGATCCTGCTGGTCGGGCTGATCGTGAAGAACGGCATCATTCTGCTCGATTTCACACGCCTGCGGATGCAGACCGAGCACGTGGCGCTCGAGGTCGCAATCCGGGAGGCAGCCCGGGTGCGGCTCCGCCCCATTCTGATGACGACGCTGTGCACCCTGTTCGGCTTGCTCCCGCTGGCCCTCGGCATCGGGGCAGGGAGCGAGCTGCAGCGACCGCTCGCCCTCGCGGTGATCGGTGGACTGGCGCTTTCCACGCCGATCACCTTGTTCGCCGTCCCGACGCTGCTCGTAGCGATCCGGGGTCGGCACTACACCCTTCGGGAGACATCATGAAAAACCGCATCATGACATCCATCAGTGGTCTTGTGGCCGCGTTGTCCCTGGCCACCGTGGGAGGCCTCGCCGCCCAGCAGCCCGCAGGGCCGGCCTATAAACGCGACGTGCCGGCAGAACTCCTGTCACAGACCAAGATCTCCGAGGACTCCGCCAGGACCATCGCCCTGAAGCGCGTTCCCGGCAGCGCGGTCAAGGAGCTCGAGCTCGAGCGGGAGCACGGGCTGTTGATCTGGTCGTTCGATTTGACGGTGGCGGGGAAGCCCGGAGTCGAGGAAGTCGAGGTGGACGCGCTCACCGGGAAGATCGTGGGCGTGGAACACGAGAAGGACTAAGGGCCGCCGCTCGCGGCGACGGCCCTTGGGCGGCCCCTCGGTTCAGGGGTCGAGGACCAGCAGTGTGAACGTCCCCGGGACGACCGTGGGTCGCGGGCGCGGCTGCTTCGCGGTGGCGGCAGGCGGGGGGCCGAAGTCCGCCGTAGCCGTGAACACGCGGTGTGTTTTCAGATCGAGCTCCATCGTACGGGCGCCCGGCTTGGTGGTGACGTTGGCAACCACGGTGAAGGCGGTCGGCGTGTCCTCATGAACCACAGTCAGCGTCCCGTCGCCATTCGAGGCGAAGGCCAACTGGGTGCCCGGATCGAATCGACAGGCATCTACCCCTTGGCCGATGGGGACAGTCGTAACCAACGCGCCGTTGATCGCATCGGAGATCGCCATGACCTTGTTGCGGCAACCACTGAACAGCAGATGGTGCGCCCGGTCGATCGCCAGTCCCGTGGGAGCCTCGCAGCCTGCCAGGGACCACTGCCGTTTCACCCGCATCGCAGCCGCGTCGATCTCCGCTACCGAATTCTTGTCCTCCAGGTTCACAAACAGCTTCCCGTCCCCTGAGGAAACGCCGAACTCCGGACCCGCCCCGAGCTCGATGTCGCCGACCCGTTTTCCGGAGACGGCATCGATCGCGGTGGCGGAATGAGCGTCGCCGTTGAACGTGAAGATTCGCTTGGTCGCCGGGTCGTACAGAACGGCATCGTCGTCCGGGGGCACCATCGTGTGTCCGAGCACTCGTAGCGACTTGAGATCGAAAATCGTCACCGTGCTGTCCGCCCCGGACGTGGCGAAGCCACGACCCGCCTCATACGCGAAGGCCACGCCGTGGGCCCGATTCAGACCTCGGATCTCACCGAGCGCTTTTCCGCTGTCGGGGTCGACCACGATGATGCGATCCTGGTGCGCGATGAACAGCCGATGGCCCACGGTGTCGAGGGCGAGGTAGTCCCACCCGCCGTCGCCGCCGAGGGTGTAGCGGCGGGCGACATGGTAGGACTGGGACTCGAGGGGGGGCGCGGCGGTGCACAGCAGGAACACGCCGCATGCAAATGTCAGAGACAATCGGCTCACGGTCGCTCCGTTGCGAAGTGTGACGTTAGCGGATCCACCAGCTCGGCCTATAGTAAACCGCCGGCGGGAAAATGGGGCGAGCGGCTACGGGGACCCTGCGACGGGAAACGTCATCCTCACCCGCGTGCCGGCGCCCGGCTCCGAGGCGATGTCAATCCGTGCGCCGTGCACTTCGGCAATCCAGCGAGCAATCGCAAGGCCGAGCCCGGCCCCCTCCGCCGCGCGCCGTGCCGCGTCGCCGCGATAGAACCGCTCGAACACATGCGGCAGCTCACCGGCCGGGATGCCGATGCCGGAGTCGGTCACCACCACTGCGGCGTGACCATTCGCGACCGACACGTCGAGCCGCACGCCACCGCCGGCGGGCGTGAACTTGATGGCGTTGTCGAGGACGATGAGGAAAAGCTCGCGGAGCAGTGCGGGGTCGCCGGTGACGTGCGCTTCCTCGAACGTTCCGATCTCCACCGACACGCGCTTGTGCTCGGCCAGTGTACGCACCGCCTCGACAGCGCTCGCGGCCGTGTCGTCGACAAACAGCACGTCGTGCTTGACCGGCCGCTCGCCCGCATCGGCCCGCGCCAGTGTGAGCAGCTCTCCGACGATCGCACCCAGGCGGCCAGCCTCCCGCTCGATCGCCTGGAAGGTGGTCGTATCGCGGGTCGAGTCGCGCGCCTGGCCCGCGGCAACCTCGGCACGCGTCCGGAGCAGCGTGATGGGCGTGCGCAGCTCGTGGGCCGCGTCGGCCATGAACCGGCGCATCTGTTCCATCGATCGCTCGATGGGCGCGGTCGACTGCCGCGTCAACACGTAGCCCCCGCCTGCCACGAGCAGCAGCGCTGCCAGCGCGGCCGCTGCGAAGGCCCGGATCAGCGAGGCGTACTCGTATTCGAGCTCCAAACGGTCGGCCACCGCGGCGGCCACATACACCGTACCGTTGGCTCCGGTAAAGCGCTCGGCGTACAGGCGCAGGATGTGGTCTTGTTGCGCCTCTCGCTCGCGGTGTGCCGCCCCGGCACGCTCGGCCTCCCGGGCCGCGTCCCGAATCCAGTCGGGGGCTTCCGCCGGCCGGACAGGTGTCGCGCCTTCGGCTAAGAGGTAGAGCGATCGATCGGGGATGTGTAGCTCGTCGACCGCGTCCGCAACCACACCCTTCGCGCTCGCGAGCTCGGCCTCGCGGATGCGGGCCGCCTGCATCAGGGCGGACGTGGCCCCGCGCAGCGACGCGTCGAGCTGCTGCGACATGCGGTGCCGGATCGCGAAGAACAGTCCCCCACCCAGCAACGCGAGGATCGACACGAAGATCCCCGCGTACCAGGCCGTGAGGCGGAGCCGCAGGCCGGCGAGCGATTGCATCAGTGCCGCCTCAGGAACCGAACCGGTAGCCGGCGCCGCGCAGCGTGGTAATCAACTTCGGCTCGAAGCCGTCGTCGATCTTGCGTCGCAGCCGTCCCACCAGCACCTCGAGCAGGTTGGCAAACGGGTCATGGTTGTCGTCCCACACATGCGCGGTAATGGTGGAGCGGTCGAGGACGCGGCCCCGATGCAGCACGAACAGCTCCAGCAGGGCGAACTCCTTCGCGCTGAGGGTGATCGGCCGGCCGCGGCGCTGCACCTGGCGGGTCCCCAGATCGACTTCGAGGTCGGCAATCCGATGTCGCGACGGAGACAGGGCAGGCCGGCGGCGCGCCAGCGCCTTGAGGCGGGCGACCAGCTCTCGGAAGGCGAACGGCTTCGTGAGATAGTCGTCCGCCCCCACCTCGAGCCCGCGCACCCGGTCGTCGACGCCATCGAGCGCCGTCAACATCAGCACGGGCGTCGCATTCCCCCCGCCCCGCAGCTCGCCGCACAGGTCGAACCCGGTGCCCCCGGGCAGCCGCACGTCCAGAATGATCACGTCGAACGAGCCCGCATGGGCACGGTCACGGCCCTCGGCGAACGTGGAGGCCAGCGTCGGATCAATACGCTGCGCGCGCAGGCCGTCGCGCAGCAGGCCCGCCAACTCGGGGTCATCCTCGACGATCAACACTCGCATGGTTGCGAACTGATCATATTACATGTTGCGAACTGATCATATTACATATAGAGAAGCAGCCACACCAACCTGTGCACCGAGAGAGATTGCCATGCCTGGCTTGAATCTGCCCATGTACGACCCCCGGCTCGTCCAGCCGATGCGCGAGGAGCTTACCTGCATCGGATTCGAGGAGCTCCGAACCCCGGCCGAGGTTGACCAGGTGCTGGGGACCACGAACGACACGACGCTGGTCGTCGTGAACTCGGTCTGCGGCTGCGCGGCTCGGAACGCGCGGCCCGCGGCGACGCTCGCGCTCCAGCATGCGCGCCGACCCAAACGTTTGCTGACGGTATTCGCGGGGCAGGACGCCGAGGCGACCGAGCGGGCCCGGAGCTACTTCACGGGCTACCCGCCGTCTTCGCCCCAGATGGGGCTCTTCAAGGACGGCGCGCTGGTCTTCATGCTCGAGCGAAAGAACATCGAGGGTCGGCCGGCCCAGGACATCGCTGCCGACCTGACGGCGGCGTTCGAGAAATACTGCGCCTAAAGAGGTTGGGGAAGGTTGGGGAGGTTCGGGAGGTTGGAGGAGGTTGCGGCGGCTCTCCATTAGCCTCCACGACCTCCCCTAACCTTCCCTAGCCTCCCCAACCTTCCCCGTTTCTTTTTAGAGCACCCGCTCCCGCCGCACGCGGACGTCCACCACCTTGTCCACCCACGACCACAGCGAATCCTGCCGCTCCATCGCCGCGCCGTCGACCATGTGGCGCCGCCACCCTTTCATCACTTCCGAGTCCTGCGTCCACAGGCGCACGCGCTTTCGCGGCACCTTGTTCTCCCACAACTGGGCGATGGGCGGGTCGGCGTACAGCAGCCGCACGGTCACATTGCGCGACAGGTACTCGAGCGGGCTCAAGTCCACCCGTTTGTACTTATCGTCCATGGACAGCCGGCCTGCGCCCGGATAGTCCGGCTCGCCGTCGGAGAACAACACGACGTTGAGGGGCGCCAGCACCAGATTGTTGCGCTTCACGTGCAGGGCTGCGCGCTGGAAGAACGCATTGAAATCGGTGATCGGGTCTTCCTGCGGGAACCAGGACCGCAGGTCGGCCGCGATCTGTGCGGGCGACTTGCCCGAGAGATCCTGGATCGGGTGGAACACCTTGGCCTGGCCGGTACGCTCCCCGCCCAGCTCCCCCACGAAGATCGCCGTGTTCGGCTGCAGTCCGCCGACGCCGTTCAAGTGGCCGTAGATGTAGAGCGACGCGAACTCGATCGCCCCGCTGAAACTGGGGTTGCGGCGGAAGGAGCCGCTGATGTCCAGGCCGATCACGAGCGTCGAGCGCGGAGCCTCGGCCTTTTTCGAGGGCGCGCACGCCATCGCGCTCAGCCCCAGGATTAGTGCGGCGACGCGACGCCTCATGACGCACCTCCCTCGACCGTGTGCGTTTTGCCGGTCTGGAAGATCGGCGTGCTGTGGAGCACCTGGTCCAGCGACCGGAACGGCAGCGTGAAGTGCGGCTTGCCCGTGATCACGACGACCAGGAAGTTGAACCCGCTGGCGACCAGCTGCAGTACCGGCAAGGTCAGCAGCTCCATCAGGTGCTGCGCCTCCTTCTTGAACCACTCGTGCTCGGCCTTGAGCGCGTTGATGGGCCCTTTCCAGAACTCCACGTCCGCGGTCGCGGCCGCCCGCACGGCGCCCACGCCTTCCATCGCCTTCCGGCCCAGGATGGCGAGCAGCGCCGGCGTCCCGAACCGGCCGAACAGGAACCATGTCATGCCGCGCACGCCCACCCACCCCAGCAAGGCCAGGCCCAGGGTCCCGACGATCCCCAACTGGAACCCCTGCTGGGCCAGCCACGGCGTGATGGCGTCGATCAGCTCGCGGTACAAGAAGAGCACCTCGAACAGGGCAACCGCCAACTCGACCAGCACCATCGAGACGATCTGCCCGACCGCCCGCGTCTTGATCGCATCGTTCAGCACCTGGATGCAAGCGAAGCTGCCCCCGATGATGATGAACAGAAAGAACCACAGGAGTACGACCAGGGCCAGCGCGTTCACCTGGTAGCCCGTCAAGTCCGAGAGCAGCTCGCTCATCGTGGGACGCAGCGTGAACGTGAAGATCGTGGCCTCGATGGCGGACCAGAACAGCAGCAGCATGAACGCGATCCAGGGCACGCCCGGCTGGCGCGAGCTCGAATCCAGCATGGCGAAGGGCGACGTGACGAGGTTCTTCAGCGTTCGCCACAATAGCCCGATGCCAAGCCGAAGCAGACCCCAGACCCAACCGACGAACACCAGGAGGAAACGCGCCAGGCCGAACCAGTAAAACCACGCCATGCGCACCGCATCCCACCAGGACATGAGCAGCGCGGCCAGAAAGCGTCCGCGACCGGAACGGAACGGAATGGTGTAGAGCGAGACCATCGTGCCCCAGACACCCGCGACGAGCACCATGGCCGGGAAGAAGAGCAGCAAGACCTTCCCGACGATCTGCCAGAAGGAATCACCGTACAGCACCGTTCGGAACACGAGCGCCTGCCAATCGACGATCCAGGACAGGCCGCCCCAGATCCAGCCCCATACCGTCTGGAGGATCAAGCTCCACTGCTCCGTCTGGGCCGAGCCGATCGGGCTTTGCATGTCGTTGTCCCTTCCGAATAGACGAGGAATGCGGGCCGCGGGAGCCGCTGCGGCAGGCGCGCATTAATAAAGCGGCGCGCGGCCCTGTCAAGCGGGGCACGTGATCCACATCACCTTTCCCGCCGTGGGCGAGGCTGGCGGCGCCGCGACGGTGTATACTGGAGCCCATGCCGGACGAGGCCCCCAAGCGCCTGATCGTCGTAGGTGACCGTGTGCTCATCGCGCCCGAAGAGGGCGAGGAGCGCACCAACGTCGGCCTGTACCTCCCACCGACGGCCATCGAGAGCCGGCAGGTGCAGGGCGGCCGGGTCGTGGCGACCGGGCCGGGCACGCCCATGACGGAGCCAGCGAGCATGGACGACGAGCCCTGGAAGATCCGCGGCCCCGACGTCAAGTATCTGCCGATGCAGGCGCGCGTCGGGGACTACGCGTTGTTCTTCCGCAAGGCCGCCGTCGAGATCACGTTCGAGGGAACGAAGTATCTGGTCGCCCCGCAGGCGGCAATCCTCGTGCTCGTGCGGGAAAGCAGCCCCGAGGAAATGGAGTAACCATGGCCGAATTCGGGTGGGCCCGGAGCCGGGGTGAGCGCGCCGAGAACGCGGGCTTACGGCGAGGCGCGTGGTACCGCGTCGTCGAAGAATCCGGCAAGTCCTGGATGGTGCTGGACGTGCACCAGGTCGAAGTGCGCGTTCCCAAGGAGAACGTAGACGTCCGGAAGGACCGGCCGAAGGCTTGGAGCGTGGTGCACGAGCCCCATCTTGTGTGCCCCGGCTGTCACAAGCGTCAGCACGTATCGGGACAGCCCAAAGACGTGAAGTGCGTCGAGTGCGGCAACAGCTTCGGCGTGGACTGGCAGGATCGGGCGTAGCGTAATTTCGCACCGCACCGCATGGTTCGGGCTCCGGTGAAGGCACCGGGGCCCGTTTTCTTGGCGCGATGGCGACCTTCACGGGCGGCCTCGCGCGGGCGCGCACGCTGCTCGCCGAGCGGTTCGGTCACCCGGCGTTTCGAGTGCACCAGCTCAAGGTGCTCGGGCCTTTGCTGGCCGGCCGCAGCGTCCTGGCGGTGTTGCCCACTGGGGCAGGGAAGTCGCTCTGCTACCAGCTCCCGGCGCTCCTGGCTCGGGGCCTCACGCTCGTAGTCTCGCCGTTGATCTCGCTGATGCAGGATCAGGTGGCGGCGCTGCGCCGGCGGGACATCCCCGCCGCGTACTTGAACAGCTTGCTCTCACCCGATGAACGCCGTGCCGTTCTCGATGCCGCGCTGTCCGGTAGCCTCGCCCTGCTGTACTGCGCCCCCGAACGGCTCAACTCGCTGGTGCGACAGCTGTCGCGCGCCGGTCGTGAGGTGTCACTCCTCGCCGTCGATGAAGCCCACTGCATCGTCGAATGGGGCAACGAGTTTCGGCCGGTATACCGGCAGCTCGACCGCTACCGCTACCTGTTGGGCGATCCCGTGACGATCGCGCTCACCGGAAGCGCCACGCCGGGGACACGCGGCGACATCCTCCGTGTCCTCCGGATCCCACAGGCAGAGGTGGTGGTCACGTCGTTCGATCGGCCGAATCTCGTGTTTCGCGTCGAGCGCGTGCGCGATGACCGCGAACGGTTCGCTCGCATGCGGGAGCTGATCCACGGGGTGGATGGGTCCGTGATCGTGTACACGCCGACGCGCCGGCTCACCGAGCTGGTCACACGCGCGCTGCTGCGCATGGGCGTGCGGGCGGCGCCGTACCACGCTGGGCTCACACCGACGGTGCGCCGCCGGGTGTTGCGGGCGTTCCTCGTCGACCGCGCCCCGGTGGTGGTCGCGACCAGTGCCTTCGGCATGGGGATCGACAAACCGGACGTGCGCCGGGTACTGCATTGGGGACCCCCGCACACCGTCGAGGCCTACTACCAGGAGGCGGGGCGTGCCGGCCGCGATGGGCGCCGCTCCGACTGCGTGATGGTGTGGCGTCCCTCCGACTTCGAATGGGGCGACGCCGCAATGAGCATGCGACGCTACGTGGAGGCGCGCGAGTGCCGCCGTGGCACGTTGCTCGCGTATTTCGGGGAACGCGGGGCGGCCTGCAGTGGCTGCGACGTTTGCGGGCTAGAGAGTTGGCGCCCCTCAACTTAGGCGGGCTTCGGCCTACCCATCCGAGGGGTTGCGTGCCGGAGGTCGCGGAATACCTTAGCCCACTCGCTGTGTTTTTTCCCTCTGGTTGAGGACGCTTGTATGCCCGGCCGCAATTTCCTGTTCGTTCCCGGCCCGACCAACGTGCCCGAGCGGATCCTGCGCGCCATGGATCGCGCCATGGAGGACCACCGCTCCGCCGCATTCCCCGAGCTCGCCACCGCACTGTTCCGCGATCTCCGGAACGTGTTCAAGACGACGACAGGGCAGGCGTTCCTCTTCCCGGCGACCGGCACTGGCGGGTGGGAGGCGGCGCTCGTGAACACGCGGTCGCCGGGCGACCGGGTCATCGCCGCGCGCTACGGACAATTCAGCCATCTATGGATCGAGCTCGCCCAGCGTCATGGCTTGCGCGTGGACATCATCGATGTCGAGTGGGGCGAGGGCGCGCCGGCCGACCGCATCGGGGAGATCCTGTCGCAGGACAAGCAGCACGAGATCAAGGGAGTCCTGGTCGTGCACAACGAAACGGCGACGGGCGTGACCAGCGATGTCGGCGCCGTCCGGAGCGCGATCGACGCGGCGCAGCATCCCGCCCTGCTGTACGTGGACGGGGTGAGCTCCATCGGCTCGATCGACTTTCGCATGGACGAGTGGAAGGTGGACCTGGCGATCACCGGGTCGCAGAAGGGACTGATGCTGCCCGCCGGGCTGGGCATCGTATGCGCGAGTCCCAAAGCGCTCGCCGCTCGCGAGCACGCCAAGTGCCCGCGCGCCTTTTTCGACTTCGGGGACATGATCCGCGCCAACGCCACGGGTTACTTCCCCTACACGCCTTCCATTCCGATGCTGTACGGCCTGCGTGAGTCGCTCGCCATCATCGCCGAGGAGGGACTCGAGAATATTTTCGCGCGCCATCAGCGGCTGGCCGAAGGCGTGCGCGCCGCCGTGCGGGCGTGGGGCCTCAAACTGTGCGCCAAGGCTCCGAAGTGGTACTCGAACACCGTGAGTGCGATCATGCTCCCTGAGGGCGCGAACGGCGCCGACGTGATCGACGTGGCCTTCCGGCGCTACAACCTGGCGCTCGGGGCCGGCCTCGCCCGGATGGCGGGGAAACTGTTCCGGATCGGGCACCTCGGCGACCTGAACGAGCTCATGCTGCTCGGCGCGATCGCCGGCGCGGAAATGGCGATGCGCGACGTCGGCATTCCGGTCACGCCGGGCATCGGCGTCGCCGCCGCCGCGGAGCACTACCGCAGCACCGCCGCTCCGCTCCCGCCGCGGGCCGGAGCGACGCCGTCCCCCGACGCACCGCAGGCCCCCGGCGCGAAGCCGTCGCCCCCCCCGCCCCCCCGGGCCGCCGTGCGGGCATGAGCCTCACGCGCTACGAGCCAGCGCACCCGCGGCTCCAGCGCAGCGAGCTCGCGGTCCCCGGCTCGCAGCCGGCGCTGTTTCTGAAGGCGCTCGAGAGCGCCGCGGATTACGTCTTTCTCGACCTCGAGGACGCCGTCGCGCCCGCTGACAAGGAGCAGGCCCGCCAGAACGTCGTGGCTGGACTGCTCGAGCACGACTGGAAGGCTCGCGGCAAGACGATCGCGGTGCGCATCAACGGCATCGACACGCACTACATGTATCGCGATGTCGTGGATGTAGTGGAGCAAGCCGGGCACAAGCTCGACGTCGTGCTGGTCCCAAAAGTGGGCGTGCCCGGGGACGTGTATCTCGTGGACGCCCTGCTGACCCAGATCGAAACGGCCCGCCGTATCCCGCATCGCATCGGCATCGAGCTGCTCATCGAGACGGCCCTGGGGATGGCCAACGTCGAGGCAATCGCGCAGTCCAGCCGCCGCCTCGAGGCGATGCACTTCGGCGTCGCGGACTTCGCCGCCAGCGTGCGCGCCCGCACGGTGAGCATCGGAGGCCTGAATCCCGACTACCCCGGCGACCAGTGGCACGGCGCGCTGGTACGCATGGTTACGGCGTGCCGCGCCTATGGGCTGCGTGCGATCGACGGCCCGTACGGTGATTTCAAGGACCCGGACGGATTTCGCGCCGCCGCCCGCCGCGCGGCGGCGCTCGGGTACGAAGGCAAATGGGCCATTCATCCGTCCCAGATCGCCCTGGCCAACGACGTGTTCACGCCGCCGCCCGCCGAGGTGGAGCGCGCGCGCCACATCCTGCGCGCGCTCGACGAAGCGGCGCGCGCCGGCCGCGGCGCCGCGCAGCTGGACGGTCGCATGATCGATGCGGCGTCGGCCCGGATGGCCCAGAACATCGTCGACATGGCCGCCGCGCTCGCCGCCCGGGCCGCGGGTGCGCCGGCGCTGGCCGCCTCACGGGCGTAGCGGTGGACATCCACGAGTACCAGGCCAAGGAGCTGCTCTCGGGCTTCGGCGTGCCCGTTCCCAAGGGCGGCGTCGCCTACAGCGCCGACCAGGCGGTGTATCGGGCCAGCGAAGTCGGCGGCACTCGTTGGGTCGTGAAGGCGCAGATTCATTCCGGAGCCCGCGGCAAAGCGGGCGGGGTGAAGTTGTGCCCGACCGACGCGGACGTGCGGCAGGCCGCGAAGGACCTGCTGGGCAAGACGCTCGTGACGGCCCAGACCGGCGCCGAAGGTCTCCCGGTGCATCGCCTCCTGGTCGAACAGGCGCTGCCGATCGAGCGGGAGCTGTACGTCGGGCTCGTGCTCGACCGGAAGCGCGAGCGCATTGTGGTGGTGGCGCATCCGCACGGCGGCATGGAGATCGAGGAAATCGCACAGCGTGAGCCGGCGGCGATCTTGCGCGAGGAGGTGGAGCCCGCCGTGGGGATGCAGGGGTTCCAGGCGCGGGAGCTCGCATTCGGGCTGGGTCTCGTGCCGCCCCAGGTCAATCAGGCGGTGACGGCGATCCTCGGAGCCTACCGCGCTTTCCGCGAGCTCGACGCGACGATGGTCGAGATCAATCCGCTCGTCGTCACGCAGGACGGCCGAGTGCTGGCGCTTGACGTGAAGATGAGCTTCGACGACAACGCAATGTTCCGGCGACCCAACGTCGCCGAGCTGCGCGACTACGCCCAGGAAGACCCCCGCGAGGCGGAGGCCGCCGAGCACGGGCTCAATTACGTGGCGCTGGAGGGCGACATCGGCTGCATCATCAACGGCGCCGGGCTCGCCATGGCTACCATGGACATGATCAAGCATGCCGGCGGAGAGCCCGCGAACTTCCTCGACATCGGCGGCGGGGCGAGCCCGGATCGCGTGGCGGCGGCATTCCGCCTGGTGCTCTCCGACAAGAACGTGCGCGCCATCCTGGTGAACGTGTTCGCGGGGATCAACCGCTGCGACTGGGTGGCGCAAGGCGTGGTCCAGGCGCTGCGCGAAGTGCATGTGCCCGTTCCGCTCGTCGTCCGGCTGGCGGGTACGAACGTGGACGAAGGGCGTCGCATCCTCACAGACAGCGGCCTGCCGATTCTCACCGCCGACACACTCTCGGAAGCGGCCGAACGAGTGGTCACGGCCCGTAACGCCGCATGAGTATCCTCCTCGACGAGAAGACGCGCGTCATCGTCCAGGGCTTCACGGGCGACAAGGGGACGTTCCACGCGAAGGAGATGATCGCCTACGGCACGAACGTCGTGGGCGGTGTTACCCCCGGAAAGGGCGGTACCAAGCACCTGGGGCGGCCGGTGTTCAACACCGTGAAGGAAGCGGTCGCGGACACGGGCGCCTCGGCGAGCCTGATCCTCGTCCCCGCGCCGTTCTGCGCCGATGCCATCATGGAGGCGGCGGATGCGGGTATCCGGTTGGTCGTGACGATCACGGACGGCGTTCCCGCGCAGGATATGATGCGCGTAAAGCGCTACCTGTGGCGCTATGCCAAAGAGCGCCGCACCGCGCTCATCGGACCGAACTGCGCCGGCATCATCAGCGCGGGCCGGGCGATGATGGGCATCATGCCAGGCCACATCTACGCGCGCGGGTCGATCGGAGTAGTGACCCGCTCGGGTACGCTCGGTTACGAAGCCGCGGCGCAGGTGAAAGCACTCGGCGCGGGGGTCACCACCAGCGTCGGCATCGGCGGCGATCCCATCAACGGCAGCTCGTTCGTCGACATCCTGACGTTGTTCGAGCGGGACCCGGAGACCGAGGCCGTGATGATGATCGGCGAGATCGGGGGTCCCCAGGAGGCGGATGCCGCGCTGTTCGTGAAGCAGCAAATGACCAAGCCGGTGGTCGGGTACGTCGCAGGCCTCACCGCGCCCAAGGGCCGCCGCATGGGGCACGCCGGGGCGATCATCTCGGCGTTCGGAGACACCGCCGCGGAGAAAGGGGAGATCATGCGATCGGCCGGGCTGATCGTGGCGCCGAGCCCCGCTGAGCTCGGGGCCACGGTCGTCCAGGCGCTGCGCCAGCAGCCCTCGCGGCCGGTGATGGTGCGGCAGTGAGCGCGGGGCGGTCCGGCCGCCCCGTGGTCGTGGTCACGCGGCGGCTCCCCGACCCGGTGGAAGAGCAGGTGAGCCGGGAGTACGACGCGCGGCTGAACCCGGCCGACCGGCCCTTGAGCGCCGCCGAGCTCGCGGACGCGCTGCGCGGCGCCGACGCGCTCCTTCCGACCGTCACCGACCGGCTCACGGCCGACGTGCTCGCCGCCGAGCCGCTGCGCGCCCGGATCATCGCCAACTATGGCGTCGGCTTCAACCACATCGACACGGCCAGCGCCAAGGCGCGCGGGCTCGTGGTCACCAACACACCCGACGTGCTCACCGACGACACCGCGGACGACGCCATCATGCTCATGCTCATGGTGGCACGCCGGGGCGGGGAAGGCGACCGCTACGTGCGCGCCGGCGCTTGGACCGGGTGGCGGCCCACCCACATGCTGGGGACCCGCGTAAGTGGCAAGACACTCGGCCTGGTCGGGCTCGGACGGATCGGCCGGGCGGTGGCGCACCGGGCCCATCACGGTTTCGGCATGCGGGTGATCTTCCACGATCCCTACCCGCCACCCGCAGCGGTGGTGTCCGAGCTGGGAGCGGAGCCGAGGGGCAGCGTGGACGACGTGCTGCGCGAGGCGGACTTCGTGTCGCTGCACTCTCCCGCGACTCCGGAAACCCGCCATTTGATCGACGCCCGGCGGCTCGCCCTCATGAAGCAGGGCGCGTTCCTCATCAATAACGCCCGGGGCGACATCGTCGACGAAGCCGCCCTGGTCGTCGCCCTAAAGCAAGGAACCATTGCGGGGGCGGGCCTCGACGTGTTCGAGCGCGAGCCCGCGGTGACCCCCGACCTCTTGACGATGGACAACGTCGTGCTGCTCCCCCATCTCGGCAGCGCCACGCACGAGACGCGCGTCGCCATGGGCCTCCGCGCGCTCGACAACCTCAAGGCCTTCTTCGCCGGCGCGCCGCCGCGCGACCGCGTGGCGTGAGCGACGGGGACTTGGCCCGCACAGCGGGCCTCCTGCGCGACTGCTTCCTAGACGTCATCCGCACGCATCAGCCCGAGATCGAGCGTGTGCTGGCGGGCGAGCCCCTCGATCCGCAGGCACCGGCCGAGCTGGTCGCGCGCGCCATTCAGGCCCAGGGCATGTGGTTCCAACTACTGTCGATCGCCGAGCAGAACGCCGCCATGCGGCAGCGGCGCCAGAGCGAGGTCGTGCGAGGGTACGATCAGCTGCGCGGCACGTTCGCCCAGGTCGTCTCCTCGGCGGCGCGGAGCGGGGTCGCGGCCGACGAAATGCGCGGCGTGGTCGCCCGCCTGCGGGTGCGCCCGGTCATCACCGCGCATCCGACCGAAGCCAAGCGCGTCACGGTGCTCGAGAAGCATCGACGCATTTATCGTCGGCTGGTGGATCTCGAGGCCCCCCGCTGGACTCCCCGGGAACGCAGCGCCCTGATCGAAAACCTCCGCACTGAAATCGAGCTGCTGTGGCTCACGGGCGAGCTGCGCCTCGTGAAGCCCACCGTCGAGCAGGAGCTGGCCTGGGGTTTGTACTTCGTCAACGAAAACCTCTTCGAGGTCGTGCCCGAGCTGGTGGACAAGCTCGAGCGTGCGCTGCGGCAGGCGTACCCGGCCGAACCCTTCGACGTGCCGCCGTTCTTCCAGTTCGGCTCGTGGATCGGCGGCGACCGAGACGGCAATCCCTTCGTCACGAACGAGGTCACGCGTCGTACCCTGTTCGACAACCGCATCGCCAGCCTGCGACGCTATCGCCAGCGCGTCGCCGACCTGCTGCGCGCCCTGAGTGTCACCGAGCGGGCGACCCCGATGGCCCCAGAGTTCCGCGAGGCTCTCGCCCGGGCGCTGGCGGCGTCCGGAGACGCCGAGCAGATCGTGCAACGCAACCCGGGCGAGGTCTATCGGCAGTTCGTGACCTGCATGCTGCGGAAGCTCGACGCCACGCTCACCAGCGCGGAACGACGCGACGCCGCCCCCGATGCGGTGGCCTATCGCGCGGCCGACGAGCTGATCGGCGATCTGCGCACCCTCGAGGCCGGGCTCGTGGCGGGGCGTGGCGGGCGCGGCGCCGAGCTGCTGGTTCGACCGGTGCGCCGGGAAGTCGAGGCGTTCCGGTTCTCGACCTTCCGGCTCGACGTCCGTGACAACTCGCCGCGCGTGAACGTCGCCCTCGCCGCGGTGTGGCGGGCGCGGAACTCGGGCGAGCCGCCTGCGCCGGCTTCCCCCGAATGGCGCGCCTGGCTGCAGAGTGAGCTGGCGCGTCCGCTCCGGCCCGACCGACCCGAGCCGCCACCGGAAGCGGCCGAGTCCGTCGGTCTGTTCCAGCTGATCCACGAGACGCAGCATTGCCTCGACCGCGAAGCGGTCGGCACGTTCATTCTCAGCATGACGCACGACGTGGCGGACATCCTGGGCGTGTACCTACTCGCCAAGGAGGCCGGCGTGTTCGCGGACGCCGCCGGGGTCGAGAGCTGTACGCTCCCCATAGTGCCGCTGTTCGAGTCCATCGACGACCTGCGGCGGGCCCCCGAAATCGTGCGCGAGCTGCTGCAGGTCCCGCTGGTGCGCCGCACCGTGCGCGCCCAGGGCGGCGTGTTCGAAGTGATGATCGGGTACTCCGACTCGAACAAGGACGGCGGCTTCCTCTCATCCAACTGGGAGCTCGCCAAGGCGCAACTCCGCCTCACGCGCCTCGGCCGGGAGTGCGGCGTGCCGATCGCGTTCTTTCACGGCCGAGGCGGCTCGGTCAGCCGGGGAGGCGCGCCCACCGGCCGCGCCATCGCCGCTCAGCCGGCCGGCTCGATCCAGGGGCGGCTCCGCCTCACGGAGCAGGGGGAGGTGGTGTCATTCAAGTATGCGAACCGCGGCACGGCCGCCTATCAGACGGAGCTGCTCGCGGCCAGCGTGCTCGAGCACTCGCTCAAGTCCGAGCGCGAGCAGGCGCTCGTCCCGACGGCCGAGTTCGACGAAGCGATGGAGGCGTTGTCGGGCGCGGCCCACGCGGCGTACCGCCGGCTGGTGGAGCACCCCCGGCTCGTGGACTACTTCCAGGCGGCGAGCCCCGTCGAGGAGATCGCCCTCCTGAACATCGGCTCTCGGCCGGCGCGCCGCACCGGCGTTCGGACGCTCGCGGATCTGCGCGCCATTCCCTGGGTGTTCGCGTGGACTCAGAACCGTCACTTCATCCCCGGGTGGTACGGGCTGGGCACGGGCCTCGCGACGTTTCTCGACGTGCGGGGGAGCCGAGGCGAGGCGCTCCTTAAGCGGATGTTCAACGACTTCCGGCTGTTTCGCCTGGTGCTGGATGAAGTCGAGAAAACCCTGGCCTACGTGGATCTCGATCTGGCGCGGGCGTACGCCGAGCTCGTGGCCGATCCGTGGCTGCGCCAGGAGATCTTCTCGCTCGTCACCGACGAATACCATCGCACGGTCGCCGTGGTGCGCCGCCTCACCGGCTGCTCCGAGCTCGCCGAGCGCTTCCCCCGGTTCCGGCAACGACTGGCCAGCCGCTTGCCCACGTTGAGCCAGGTGAACCGCCAGCAGATCGAGCTGCTGCGGCGGTATCGTGCGACGGGGACCGGGAAGCCACCGGAGGGCCAGCTCGAGGCGCTGCTCCTGTCCATCAACTGCATTGCGGCGGGGTTTGGGACTACGGGATAAAGGCGTTGGCGTGACTATATTTTCCCCATGCACGACTCCCTCTATTTCACGGATCATCATTTCCAAGTGCGCGACATGGTGCGCGATTTCGCGCAACAGGTCGTGAAGCCGAGCGCCCGCCGTTACGACCTCGCCAGCGAGTTCCCCTGGGACAACGTGCGACAGATGGCCGACCTCGGCCTGTTCGGGATCCCCTGGCCGGAGGAGTTGGGCGGGTCCGGCATGGACTACCTCTCCTACATCATGGTGATCCATGAGCTCGCCAAGGTCGACGCGAGCCACGCGATCACGGTGAGCGCCCACACCACGTTGGGCACGTCGCCCATCGTGGACTTCGGCACGCCGGAGCAGAAACGCCGCTACGTCCCGCTGCTCGCCGCCGGAAAAGTCCTGGGGGGGTTCGGGTTGACCGAACCCGGCGCGGGGTCGGACGCCGGCGGCACGAGCAGCGTGGCGGTGGAGAAACGCGACCACTACGTCCTGAACGGCTCGAAGATCTTCATCACCCATGCGGGCGTCGGCGAAATCTTCGTCGTAACCGCGCGAACCGATCCCGCCGCTCAGAAGACGCGGGGCATCACCGCATTCATCGTGACCAAGGACACGACCGATCTCGTGGAAGCGAAGCGGGTGGGCGTGGGTCACGATCCGTCGCTCCCCAAGTGTCGCGGCGTGATGGCGGCGAAGAAGGAGGACAAACTCGGCTGGCGCGCGTCGGACACCCGCGAGCTGGTGCTGCAGGACGCGATCGTCCCGAAGGAGAACGTCCTCGGAGCCCTGAACAACGGCTTCCCGCAGTTCCTCCATACCCTCGACGGCGGTCGCATCGGCCTGGGGGCGCTCGCCCTCGGCATTGCCGAAGGCGCGCTGGAGGAATGCCTTCGTTATACCACGACTCGCAAGCAATTCGGCAAGCCGGTCGCCAGCTTCCAGGGCGTCCACTTCGCGCTCGCCGACATGGCGACGGAAATCGAGGCGGCCACGCACCTCGTGTATCACTCGGCGTGGTTGAAGCAGCACGGCCGGCCGTTCAAGAAGGAGGCGGCAATGGCGAAGCTGTACGCCTCCGAGCTGGCAATGCGCGCCACCACCAAGGCCGTCCAGCTGCATGGCGGCTACGGCTACACGACGGACTACCCGGTCGAGCGGATGATGCGGGATGCAAAAATCTGTGAGATCGGCGAAGGCACGAGCGAGATTCAACGCATCGTGATTGCCCGCCAGCTGCTCGGAGACCTCGTCGACTAACTGACTTTCATCACTTCATCTCCAGATTTTTCACCAAGAACGCGAACCGATCCGCTTGCTCCTCGATGAGCTTGCTGGTCGGCTTGCCCGCGCCGTGCCCCGCCTTGGTTTCGATCTCGATCAATACCGGCTGTGGCCCTGCCTGCGCCGCCTGGAGCGCCGCGGTGAACTTGAAGGAATGCCCCGGCACGACGCGGTCGTCGTGATCGGCGGTCGTGACGAGCGTGGCGGGGTAGCGGGTACCCGCCCGGATGTTGTGCAGCGGCGAGTACTTGTAGAGATAAGGGAACTGCGCCGCGCTGTCGGCTGAGCCGTAATCGGTCACCCACGCCCAGCCGATCGTGAACTTGTGAAACCGCAGCATGTCCATCACGCCGACCGCGGGAAGCGCCGCCCCGAACAGCTCGGGCCGCTGCGTGATCGCTGCTCCCACCAGAAGCCCACCGTTGGAGCCGCCGGCGATGGCGAGCTTGGGCGTGGACGTGTAGCCCTGGGCGATCAAAAACTCGGCCGCCGCGATGAAGTCGTCGAACACGTTCTGCTTCTTGTCGTGCATCCCGGCCTGGTGCCATTCCTCACCGTATTCGCCTCCGCCCCGCAGGTTCGGGACGGCGTACACGCCGCCCATCTCGAGCCACGCGAGCACCGCCACGGAGAAGGCCGGGGTGAGGCTGATGTTGAAGCCACCGTAGCCGTACAGGTAGGTCGGGTTCGAGCCGTCGAGCCGCAACCCCTTCTTGTGCGTGATGAACATCGGCACGCGGGTGCCGTCTTTGCTTGCGTAGAAGACCTGTTTGGTCTCGTAGCCGGACGGATCGAAGTCGATCGTCGGCGCCTTGAAGACGCTCGTCGCACCGGTCTTGAAATCGTAGCGGAAGATCGTGGTGGGATACAGGAACGACGTAAAGGCGTAGAACATCTCGTCGTCCTTCCGCTCCCCGCTGATGCCACCGATCGAGCCGAGCGTCGGGAGCTCGAGCTCCTTCACGGGTCGTCCGTCGAGCGCGACCAGGCGCAGCCGGGACGAGGCATCGTGCATGTACTGGGCGACGAAGGTGTCGTGGATGATCTGGATCCCTTCGAGCACGTCCGCGCTCTGCGGGATGATCTCGCGCCAATGGACCCGCTCGGGGTGCCGGGTATCGATCGCCATGACGCGCTTGCGGGGAGCGTCGAGGTCGGTGAGGAAGTAGAACACGGGCCCGTCGTTCCCCACGAACGAATAGCTCGCGTCGAAGTCGTCCAGCAGCCGCACTACCTCACCCGTCACCTTGGGGCGCTTTGCTTGCTTCAGGTCGAGGTAGTAGACCCGGTTCCGTCGATCGGTGCCGAGCCACACCTGCAGCACCGCGTAGCGCCCATCGTCGGTCACCTCGGCGTTCATTCCCCAATCAGGCTGGTCGGGCCGCTCGTACACGAGGACGTCCTGGGCCTGGTCGGTCCCGAGCCGGTGATAGTAGAGCTTCTGGAACCGATTGACGTCGGTGAGTGCCTTGTCCGTGGGCTCCGGGTACCGGCTATAGAAGAACCCGGCGCCGTCCTTGGTCCACGAGGCTCCGGAGAACTTGATCCACTTGAGATGGTCGGGGCGGTCTTTCCCCATCGGGACATCGCGCACGCGGAACTCTTCCCAGTCGGAGCCGCTCGCCGACGTGCCGTAGGCGAGCAGCCGCCCGTCATCGGTGACGGCGAGGGTCGACAGGGCGACCGTGCCGTCGTCGGACAGGAGATTCGGATCGAGCAGCGTCTCCGGCTGCGCCGTGAGCGACGCCTGCTTGTAGAGGACCGATTGATTCTGAAGACCGTCGTTCTTGAAAAAGAAGTAGCGGCCTCCCTTCCGGAACGGCGTGCCGTACTTCGGATAGTTCCAGAGTTTCGTCAGTCGATCGCGAATGGCCGTGCGCGCCGGGATGGCGGCCAGGTAGGCTTCCGTCAGCCGGTTCTGCGCCTCGATCCAGGCGCGACTTTCCGGCGAGTCCGGATCCTCGAGCCAGCGGTACGGATCGAGCACTCTGGTCCCGTGATAATCGTCGACGACGTCGCTCTTGCGAGCGGTTGGATACTGGAGCGTCTGGGCACCGGCGGGCGCCGCGCTCGTGAAGATGCCGGTCAGGAGGAACCCTCCCGCGAGGGAACGCAGCAAAGAAGTGGTCATTTGCCTGATAAATCTCGGGGCAGTTGACGTAAGTTGCAAGCCCACTTATATTTACAACATGCATTGGATCTCGGGCTTGTCCGCGCTTCGTGGCGTGCTCCGCACGCCGCCCGCGGACGACCAGTCCAATCGGTTCAGCTCATCCTCAGCCGATCTGCGTGGCATGAGTTCTTGCTGGAACAATCGTAGGATCCCGACCGGCTGTTGGCCGACCGGGGTCGAGGGCACTTGCTTTGAAACGGGAAATACTGATCAGCGGGACCGCACGCGAGACGCGCGTCGCGATCCTGGAGGACGACCGCCTTGTTGAACTCCTGGTGGATCGTCCGGACGCCCGCCGCATGGTGGGCGACATCTACCTCGGCACGGTCGAAGCCGTGCTTCCGGGGATACAGGCCGCGTTCGTCAACATCGGGGCGGAAAAGAGCGCCTTTCTCCACGCCTCCGACCTGATCGAGGCGGAAGACGAAGACGAGCCGTCCGATCACGACGACGATAACGGCAATGGTGGCGGGAGCGGGGTGGCCAACGGCGGTACCCGCACGGCCCGGCGCCGGCTGCCGAACATCGCGGACGAGCTGAAGCGCGGCGAAGCCCGCATCGTCCAGGTCATCAAAGAGCCCATCAGCACCAAGGGTCCGCGCGTCACCGCGCAGATCTCCCTCGCCGGCCGGTTCCTCGTCTACATGCCGTTCGCCTCCAAAGTCGGCGTCTCTCGCAAAATCGAGAACAGGGAACAGCGCGCTAAGCTGCGCGAAATGGTGTCGAAGCTCGTCCCCAAGGAAGCCGGGGCGGGGGGCTGGATCATCCGGACCGTTGCCGAAGATCTCACGGAGCAGAGCTGCAAGCGCGAAATCGAACATCTGTACGGCCTGTGGAAGAAGATCAAACGCAAATCCGGCTCGGTCCGGGCGCCGGCGCTGCTGCAGCGGGAGACGTCGCTCACCCGCGGCATCATCCGCGACGTGTTCTCGGACAAGGTCGACTCGCTGCTGATGGATTCGAAGGTGCTGCACACCGAGGTGGTGCAATACCTCAAACAGATCGACCCCGACTTGCTCGACCGGGTGAAGCTGTACCAGGCCGAGACCCCGCTGTTCGACGAATACGACATCGAGGCGGAGATCCGAAGCCTCTTCAAGCCGCGGGTGGAGCTCCCTACTGGTGGGTACTTGATCATTCAGCCCACCGAGGCCCTCACCTCGATCGACGTGAACACGGGCCGCTACACCGGCAAGAAGGACCCCGAGAGCACCATCCTGAAGACCAATGTCGAGGCGGCGCGCGAGGTGGCGCGGCAGCTGCGGCTGCGCGACATCGGGGGCATCATCGTCGTGGATTTCATCGATATGGAATCGCGCGGCAATCGGGACAAGGTGCTGCAGGAATTGCGCGCCCATCTGGGACGCGACCGGGCACGCACCAAGGCGTTCGCCGTATCCGAGCTGGGGCTGATCGAGATGACACGGCAGCGGGTGCGCCCGTCGCTGTGGCAATCGATGACCGCCGAATGCCCCACCTGCCACGGCACGGGTCGGGTGTTCCGGCCCGAGGTGGTGGTGCGGCGGATGGAGCGCTCGCTCAAGCGCGCCGGTGCGGACCACAAGGAGCGCCAGCTCGCCGTGCGGCTGCACCCCGATGTGGCCCTGTACCTCGTGGAGCAGGAGCCTAACTTCCTGCGACAGCTCGAGAAGCAAACGGGCCTGGAACTCGAAGTGCGCGACGACCCGATGATGCGGCTGGATGAATTCCGGATGATGGCCAAGCCGGCGGGGCGCGACGTCACAGAGCAATATGCGGTGGCGTAAGACGGAGGAGGTTGGGGAAGGTTAGGGGAGGTTGATCGTCACCGTCCCAACCTCCCGAACCTCCCCACCCTCCCCACCCTCCTCAACCTTGACTATCCATATGCCCCTCTTTAGCTTCCGCGCCCAATGACCTACGCCATTTTTGCCACCGGTGGAGCCCAGTTTCGCGCCGAACCGGGAGTCACGATCAAGATCCCGCTGCTCGAAGCGGAGCCCGGCAGCAAGGTGACCTTCGATCGGATCCTCCTCGCGAGCGACGGCAAGCAGGTGCATGCCGGGAAGCCGGTCGTGAAGGGCGCGAAGGTCACGGCCGAGGTGGTGCGGCACGGGAAGGGCGCAAAGATCAAGATCTATCGGTTCGCGCGGCGCACCGGATATCGGCGCCACGCCGGGCACCGGCAGCCGTTCACCGAAGTGAAGATCGCGGACGTCAAGCTCAAGGACTGAGTGACGCTGGTATGGCACACAAGAAGGGTGTCGGCTCCTCCCGCAACGGCCGCGACTCCGGGCCCAAGTACCTCGGCGTGAAGCGCTTCGCCGGGGAGTTCGTCACCGCCGGAACGATCCTCGTGCGGCAGCGGGGCACGAAATTCCATCCCGGAACAAACGTCCGGCGCGCGCACGACGACTCACTGTTCACGGTGGTGGACGGCCAGGTCAGGTTCGAGCACAAGAACAAGAAGCGATTCCGGGTGAGTGTGCACCCGGTGGCGGCGAAGAACTAGGGCACCGCCCTCCACCGCCCTAGTATGTAGGTGGCAGCTTCTTATACCGCTCGAACAGCTCCGTCTGCCGGCTGGTGAGCGGGACCTCCTTGCCCCGAATGAACACGTGCTCTACGCCGGTCGTGAACTCGAACGGGTCTCCCGACCAGACCACGACATTGGCCACCTTCCCGGGCTCGAGCGAGCCGTAGCGATCCGCTACCCCGAAGATCTCCGCCGGAGCGAGCGTCACGGCGCGCAGCGCCTGATCCCACGTCATGCCATAGGACACCGCATTCCCGGCCTGCTGGCGCAGGTTGCGTGACTTGTGGGTGTCGGGCTCGAGCAGCGCGACCTTCACGCCCGCCTTGGCGAGCACCGCGGCGTTGTCGTAGCGGATGCCGAGCGCGTCGTAGCTCGGGATGTTGCTCAGCGGCTCCACCAGCACGGGGACGTCCGCCGCCGCGATCGCCGGCGCAATCTCCCAACCCTCCGCCGCGCCGGTGAGGATCAGCTTGAGCTTGAACTCCTTGGCGAGCCGTAACGCGGTCTCGATGTCGCTCCGCCGATTGGCATATGCGATCAATGACACCCGCGCATGGAGCACCGGCAGGAGAGCCTCGAGATCCGCGGCCGACGCCGACAGCCGGCGCATCTGCGCGCGACCGAAGTCGACCTTGCGCCGCTCGTACTCGAGCGCGTCACGGAACACGCCGCGCAACCGGTCCGCCACCGCCGCCCGCGAGCCACCGGCATTGTCCTTGGCGCGCTCCGACAGGTCGGCCACGATGCCGGCAGGGGACTTCACCAGCATCTGCTCGATGGTGGCTCCGTCCAGGTCGATCAGCGCCGCCTGGCCGCTCACGAGATTGCCGGTCGGAACGGCGAGGGCGGTGGTGATCCCTTCGATGCGCGTGACCGGGATGAGCGTCGAGGCCGGGTTGATTCCCTCCGCCACGTTGAAGGCGGCCGCGATGGTGTCGCCCTGCACGCTCGCCTCGCGCGTTCCCGGCACCGCGCTGATCTCCACCAGGCCGAGCTGGCCGGTCCCGTCGATCAACCCGGGCGTGATCCATTTTCCTGCGGCGTCGATGCGGGTCGCCCCGGAGGGAATCGACACATTCGTTCCCACGGCGACGATCCGGCCGTCGCGGATCAGCACGGTGGCATTGGCGAGTTTTGGGCCAGAGACGGGATAGACCGTCCCACCGGTGATGGCGATGGTCTGAGCCAGTAATAGCGCGATCATCGGTCGCTCCCGGGCGCTGGCACTTCGCCCAGCTCGAAGTCGGTGCGCGGCTGGTGCGCGGGATCGGCGCGGTCGTACACGAGCCAGCCGTCGTTGTAGACCTGCACGGCCTTCGAGTAGACCGAGAACGGATCGCCGGACCACACCACCACGTCGGCCATCTTGCCCGGCTCGAGCGTGCCGACGATCGAGTCGAGCCCGATGGCCCAGGCAGGGTTGGCGGTGATCCAGCGGAGCGCCTGATCGCGGGTGATCGGAATGCCGGAGCGCTGCCCGGCATACATCGCTTTGGCGGCTTCCTGGTTGAGCCGTTGGATGCCGCCCGGGTCGTCCGAATGGATGATCGGCCGCCCGCCCGCCTGTTGGTTCAGGGCGGCGTTCTGCTGGATGCCGTCCATCGCCTCTTCCTTGAATCCCCACCAGTCCGCCCACACCGAGACCGAGGTCCCTTCCTTGGCGAGCAGGTCGGCGATCTTGTACGACTCCACGGCGTGGTGGAACGAGCGGATCTTGAATCCGAACTCGTGCGCCAGATCGATCATCTGCGCCATCTCGTCGGCGCGGTAGCAGTGGTTCTGCACGTACATGTTGCCGCGCAACACTTCGGCCAATGATTCCGAGCGCAGGTTCCGCTCGGGCGGATCGCCCTTGTGATCTTTGTTCCACGCGTCCCATCTACGGCGATACGACTCCGCCTGAATGAACGCGGCGCGGTAGCCCGCCATGTTGCCCATGCGTGTCGAGGGACCGCCCTTTCGGCCGTACACGCGCTTGGGGTTCTCGCCGCAGGCCATCTTCAGGCCGTAGCGCGCGCCGGGGAACTTCATTTCCTGCACCGTGCGCGCCGGAATGAGCTTTAGAATCGCGCTCCGTCCCCCGATCAGGTTCGCCGAGCCCGGCAGCGCCTGAATGGTGGTGATGCCGCCGGCGATCGCCAGCGGGATCTGCGGGTCCTGCGGCCAAAACGAGTGCTCGGCCCACACCTCGGCCGTCACGGGGTTCGTCGCCTCGTTGCCGTCCGACTCGGCATCGGTCCCCGGCGCGGCGTACACGCCGAGGTGCGAGTGATCGTCGATCAGCCCGGGCGTCACGTACTTGCCCGTCCCGTCCACCACCACGGCGCCGGCGGGGGCGTCGACCTTCGCGCCCACGGCCACGATCCGCCCATCCTTGAGCACGATCGAGCCGTTAGGGATCTCCTGGCCGGTCGCGGTCATGATCGTGGTATTGCGGATCAGGACTGGCGGGTTGGGATGTCGCGCGTAAGTGGACGGGTACTGTAGTCGCTCGACGCTGGTGCTCTCCGACTTGGCGGCCGAGGGCGCGGTCGCTGGCGCCGTGGGCGCGGCAGGCGCGGGCGCCTGCGCGGCGCTCGTCGCCTTGCCGGCCGACGCACACGCGCCTGTGAGTGCGAGCAGCAGAGACAACGGTGGCCGCATGCTGCGATCCCTCCGGGTTGTGGTCTACTTGACGAGCTCGATGACCACCGGTTGACCGATGAATTCCTGTTTTACCACTCGGTGCGGCGAATCGACGGTGACGTACAGGACGAACGGGAACTTCGAGCCGGTCACGTCCACGCGATACGCCTGGAACGTGCCGGCAGGAACGACCACGCGCTCCGGCTGCCCCACCTTGAACGTGAGGACCTTGGTGCTAACCTCGGAGGGCGTGAAGACGGTGAGCTTGAGCATCGCTCCCGGGGCCAGGGCCAGGGACGACCCGACGAACGGAGCGACGTTCTCGTCGACGATCCCCGGGGGCACGGCCGTATCGACGGGGAATTCCTGCAGGGTCCCGTCCGGCTGCGGTACCAGGCTTTTGCCCTTCACGCGCCCGCCGGCATAGATCAAGTGGGCTTCGCCCTTGACTCCCTGCCGGTTCATGACCTGGTCGAGCCGCCGCGCCGACGCATCGGTCGCCGAAAACACCACGGTGGTCTGCTGCTCGAATGCGCCACCGCCCAATTTCGAGCGCTCCGCGTATACCACGGAATCGCCCGACTGCCGGATATCCGCTACGGTGAACCCGAGCGGCTTACCTTGCATCAGAACTTGCGAGCTGTCGGTGCGTGAGCCGAGTTGAGCCGGATCCAACGTCACCGCTGCCGTCGGCGGGCTCAGATCGGCCAGCGTCATTGGCTTGCCGTCCACATCCACCAGTCGAACGGGGGCGATCCCTTGGAGTCGATCGTACAGCTTCACGGCGTCGCCCACCACGACGATGGTGAGCGCGCCGCGCCGGTACAGCCGGGCGGCGGCCGCCCGCGCCTGAAGGGCGGTCACGGCACCCAACCGGTCGCGGTACAGCCGGAGGTAGTCGTCGCCCAGGCCGAGCAGCTTCACGTTCGACACCTGGCCCGCGATCTGGCTCGGCGTCTCGATGGTGAGTGGGAACGTCCCGACGAGGAATCCCTTCGTAGCCGCGAGCTCCGAGTCGGGAATCGCCTCGGTCCTGATCCGATCGATCTGGTGCAGGGTCTCGCGCAAGGCGCTGTCCGCCACGTCGGTGCGGACCTCCGCGGTCGCCTGCCAGTAGCCCAGTCCGCGGTAGCGATGGAGGGAGGCGTAGGCGCCGTACGTCCAGCTTTTCTGCTCCCGCAGGATGAGGAACAGGCGCGAGTCCGCCCCACCGCCCAGAACCTGAGTAGCGACGCGGCCGGGATAGTAGATCGGGTCGGTCGGCAGGATGGTCGTGTTGCCGAGCGCAATGTTCGCCTGTGCCGAGCCTGGCCGGTGCACGAGCAGGATGTCCGTCGCGACCCGCGTGGCGGGAGCGGGCAGGACGGGGCTCGGCGGCGGCGCGCCGCGCCAGCCGGCGAATGCCTTCGCCGCCAGCTCCCGCACCTGAGCGTCGGTCACGTCTCCCGCGACCACGAGCAGCGCGCCGACCGGCCGCAGCCGTTGCTGGGCGAACTTGATTACGTCATCGCGCGTGACGGCCGCATAGGTCTCGCGCGTGGCGCTGCGGCCGTACGGGTTGCGGCCATAGATCTCCTTCCCGAAGAACCGCTGCGCCACCGTGCCTGGCTGGGACAACTGCAGCGCCAGCGCGGACAGCGCGCGTGTGCGCGCCAGCTCGAGCTCGCTCGCCGAGAACGTCGCATGCAGGGTCACGTCCCCGAGCAAGTCGAACACGAGCCCCGCCTCGTCGCTCAGCGCATCGGCCGAGATCGTGAGGAAATCGTCTCCCGAGGTCGCCGAAAGCGATCCGCCCACCCCTTCAATCGTCGCCGCGATTTGCTCTGCGCCGCGACTGTCAGTGCCCTTGGAAAGGAGCTCGGCCGCCAGATCGGACAGCCCCTCCTTGCCCGCCGGGTCGTAAATCCCGCCGGCGCGGAAGGAGAGAGTCACGGAGACCACCGGCTGCTCGTGGTGCTCGATCACGACGAGCTGTAGTCCGTTGGCGAGCGTCGCCTCCTTGAACGGCGGGAAGCGGACCGGCGTGAGGGACGTGGGCTTGGGCGCCGTCGTGGGAAATCCCTGGGCGGGCACGCGGGCCATGGAACTGACGGTCAGCGCAAGCAACAGCGCCACCGCGCGCCGGGTCCGCTTCATTGCGCCCTCCCGCCCCCCGCCGCGGCGGGCTTCACGATGATCACCACCGCGTTTGCCGGATCGAGATACTTCGCCGCGGCCCGACGGACATCCTCGGCGGTCACCGCCAAGACGTGCTCCAGGTCGGTGTTGATGTCCGCCAGCGACGAATGGAACATGTCGTAGTGATGCAGCTCCTCCGCCTTCCCCAGCGTGGTCTCGCGAGTGTGCACGAAGCCCGCGCGAAACGTGTTCTTCGCCTTCGCCAGCTCCTCCTGCGTGACGCCGGCCATACGGATGCTGTCGAGCTGGGCCGTGACCAGGGTGTCCAGCTTGAGCGGGTCCACGCCCTGGTTGGCGATCGCGAGGACGAGCAGCACGCCGGGCCCGCGCCGCGACTCGAACGGGTTCATGACCACCTGGGTGCCGAGGGCAGCCTGGTCGCGCCGCACCACCGCCACGTTCAGGCGCGAGCTCTCTCCCTGGCCCAGGATGACATTCAAGAGCTCGAGCGCGCGCGTGTCCGGGTCGGCGTGCGGCGGCGCGCGATAGATGCGCAGCACGGCCGGGAGATTGGCGTGCGCGTCAGTCACCTCCCGTCGCCCGACGCCCGGTGAGACGCGGCCGGTGCAGCTCACGGGCGGCGGCGCGGCGTGGCGCGGGATCTCGCTGAAGTACTGGTTCACGTAGCGCCGCAGCTCGAGCGGCCTGAAGTCGCCCACCACGACCAGCGTGGCGTTGTTGGGGGCGTAGTAGGTATCGAAGAAGGCCTTGACGTCGGAGAGCTGGGCGGCGTTGAGGTCGTCCATCGAGCCGATGACCGTGTGCGCGTAGGCGAAGCAGCCCACGCTGTCGAACGGCCAGGTCATGCCTTCGATGAAGGCCGGCGAATACGGCTGATTGTCGATCCGCAGCCGGCGCTCTTCCTTCACCGTCTCCCGCTGGTTGTGGAAGTGCTCTTCCGTGATAGCGAGCGACCGCATGCGGTCGGCCTCGAGCCACAGCGCCAGGTTCAGGCGATTGGAGGGCAGGGTCTCGTAGTAGTTGGTGCGGTCTTCCGCGGTACTGCCGTTGTCCGAGCCGCCGGCGCGCGAGATCAGCTGGAAGTGCTCGCCTTTCTTCACGTGGGCCGAGCCCTCGAACATCATGTGCTCGAACAGGTGCGCGAAGCCGGAGCGGCCCGCCCGCTCGTTCCGCGAACCGGTGTTGTACCACACGTCCACCGTCACGATGGGCGTCGAGTGGTCCTCCGAGTAAATCACGCGCAGGCCGTTGGGCAGAGTGAACGCTTCGTAAGCAATCTGGCCGGCCTGGCCGGGCAGTGCGGGAGCGAGCGAGGCGCCGAGCAACAGCACGCCTCCGACGACGGACGGGACGCGCATGCGACCTTTCATTGGGCGGTCGGAACCACGGGGCCCGACTGCACCAGCTCGAACGAAAAGCCCCCTTCCAGGGTCTCGCCCTTCACCACGCGCCGCGGCTCCGTACGGGTCGCGTAGATCCGGAAGCCGCCGCTGCGTAAGGGCAGCACGTCGAATCGCCCGGCGGGGACGTCGATCGCGGTGGGCGACTCGGCGACGAAGGTGAGTGTGACGAGTGAATCATCGAATTCCTTGTACGCCGGGACGGCCAGCGAATCGCCCGGCATGGCGTTCGAGACGGCGCCCGCGAGGAATACGTAGTCCGAGAGCACGGTGCCGGGGGCGAAGGGCCGGCTCACGGGAGTGATCTTCACGCTGCCGCTCCTGGTCCCCACCCGCCGGCGGCCGGAGATCTCCCCCCGCTTCACCTCCAGGTCGTGCTCCACCATCACGGTATCGCTGCGCGGCGAAAAGAGGTCGATGTGGTGGAACGTGGAGAGTGGCTGGCCGGTCAGCCGGTCGACCACGATGCGCAGCCGCTCTTCCTCGACCGGCCGAAACTCCGACGTCGCGCTGTAGACCACTTCCTGGGTCGTCTCGAGCCGGCGGATCTCGTATTGCCACACCGCCCACCCCCGTTCCTCCCCGCGCAGGCGAAACACGAACGAGTCGCGCGTCGCCGGGACCTGGGCGATATCGAACTGGAGCGACTTGGGGCGGGGCTGACCGGACGTCTGGGCGGCTGCCGCCGACATGAGCAGGGGGCTAGCGAGCAGCAGGAAACAGAGCCAGCGCATTGGTCTCGAGAATCGCCTTCTTGTGCGGGTCGCTGAGCGGCAGCGCCAGGAACTGGTCGATGTTGTTCCGCATGTCCTTCACACCCGGACTCGGCCAGTCGGTGCCCCAGAGGACCCGATCTGCCAGCTCCGAGAGACGCGGAAAGTACTCCAACAACCGAGCGGGCGGTATCCCGGAAACGTCGAGCCGCATTGCTCGGTGGCGTCGCAAAACGAAAAACGCCTCCTCCATGTACAACGGGCGACCGCCGTGCGCCATCACAATGCGGAGATCGGGAAAATCGATCGCCACGTCGTCGAGCTCCATCGGGTTGCCGTACTTGGAGCGAGCCCCGGGGAAAATACTGGTGCCGGTGTGGATCATCACCGGCAGCCCGCGCTCCTCGCACCGCCGGTAGATCTTCCCGAGGGCGTCGAGCCCGTCCGTGTACGCGTTGGCCGCCATGCCCTGGTGCGGCGGATGGATCTTCACGAGCCGGATGCCCAAGTCGGCGAGCCGGTCCACGTCGCCCGCCGGGTCTTTCGTGAAACGGGGGTGCACGCCGCCGTACGGCACCAATCGCTCCGGATCGGCCTGCGCGTACTTCGCGGCGAACGCGTTGGCCGCATCGGTGAATCCCATCACATCGGGCGATGGGTAATTCACCAAGCCCACCCGCCACACGCCCGCGCGGTCCATGATCTGGAGCAATGCGCGTGGGTCGTCCATCACCTGGATCATCAAGTCCCGATGGGTATCCTGGCCGCGCCACATGATCTCGAGCACGCGGGGCTTGAGCTCGCGCCACGGCTGCACGTGGATATGGACGTCGGTGATGCGACTCGGTGAAAGAGGGGTTGCCGAAGGAGGGCGGCTCATGGGGCGCAGAAACTACCGTATGACAAGGGCGCATTCAACCACACGAGTAGGACTACGACCTCGCCGCGCCGAGCCGCTGCAACACCGCGAGTTGCGCGGCCGCCACACAGCGGCGTCGTGACCCTCCGTTGCTTGAGTGCAGCATCGAGGTGCGGAACTTGCGCCGACGCCGCAGGAACCGAGAACCACGACAACACCCGGAGGCTGCCCATGAGCGACAACGTTCTGCACACCCGTGGCGCACACGTCCCGCCGAACGGCGAAAACCGGCGGCTCCGGCGCTCCGCGGGCGTCGGCGTGCTGTGGTGCATGGTGTTCCTGACGTCGTGCAGCGAGCGTCCTCTTTCGTCACCCGCTCCGGCGAGTGCCGTGGACGCGCAGGCGGTGAGCGGGGGGCCGTTCACGTTCGAGAACTTCGAGCTTGGCGCGGCGACCGGGACGGTGTGCCCGGGCTCGTCGGCGTGCACGAACGGCGCCGCGGAGCCGGCGATTCGCGCCGACAACACAGGGACGTTCTACGTCTCGTCCGAGCTCGGCCTCTCGTCCGGCACGCTCGCCTGGAAGTCCACCGACGGCGGGCTGCATTACACGGCGCTGACTTCGCCGAACCAAATCTCCCAGGCGGCCGGGGGCCTCGCAACCGGGGGCGGGGACACCGACCTCGGCGTCGCCCCGCAGGCAAACGCGAGCGGCGTCCACAACGTCTACGTGGCGAGCCTCAGCCTGGCGAATGTCACCGTGAGCACCAGCCAGGACGGCGGGACGACCTGGAACAAGAACGTCCTGAGCGCCACCATTCCGGGGGACGACCGTGAGTGGATCGCCGCCGATCAGGCGACCAAAGTCTGCATCTCCTACCACGACATCGTGACGTTCAACATCGACGTGAACTGCAGCTTCGACGCTGGCGCCAGCTTCACGCAGCCGGGGTCCGCCATCGACCCGACGCACGCGTTCCTGCTGCAGGAAAACTCGACGGGCAACCTGGTGATCGACCCGAACTCCCACGTCATTTACCAGGTGTTCAGCGGCATCGCGAACGCGACCGAGGCGGTCCTTCCGACCAACTTCCACGCCGTGTGGATCGCGATCTCGCGCGACGGGGGCCAGACGTTCACCGACTATCCCGTGTATGTGAATCCCAACACCTCGGTCTCGTACGGCCACCAGTTCATCAACGCGAGCGTGGATCACGCGGGCACGATTTATGTCGTGTACAACGATAACCACAACCTCTTCTACAGCTTCTCGACGAACAGCGGGCTGACCTGGACCGGGCCAATCCAGATAAACCAGCCGCCCTCCGCCACGGCGATCATGCCCTGGAGCGTCGCGTGCGCACCCGGTCAGCTGAACATCGTGTGGTATGGGACGTCGTTCTACGACGGGACGACGGCGCCGGACAACTATCCAGCGTCAGCGGCGTGGTACGTGTTCTTCGCCCAGAACCTCAACGCCGCCACGGCCGGCAGCACGTTCACGCAGGCCGCAGCCACCCCGATCATCCACTACGGTGGGGTGTGCGAGAGCGGGGTGGGCTGCACCGGCAACCGGGACCTATTCGACGACTTCGGCATCGCCGTATCGCCGACGACGGGGGCCGCGTCCATCACCTACAGCGACGACCAGCCCGGGAACACCGGGGCTGCCGATCACACCGCCATCGCGACGCAGACCGCAGGTCCCACGATCTGCGCGGGTCCCTGAGCGGCAGCGACATAACGAGCGCCTGAGGGCTGGGGAACCGCCTCAGGCGCTCCAGCTGTAGAACCCCTTTCCCGTTTTCTTGCCCAGCTCCCCCTTGGCCACTTTGTCGCGCAGGATCTGCGGGGGCTCGAACTGCGGCTCCTGGAGCCGCTGGTGCAGGTATTCCGCGATCGCGAGCCGGACGTCGAGGCCGACGTGATCGGTGAGCTTGAGCGGGCCCATCGGGTGGTTGTATCCCAGCTCCATCGCTTTGTCGATGTCTTCCGCCGAGGCGACCCCGCGCTCGAGCATCCGCATCGCCTCGAGGCCGAGGGCCAGACCCAGCCGGCTGGACGCGAACCCCGGCGAGTCCTGGACCACGATCGGCTCCTTGTCGAGAGCCCGCGCGAACGCGACGGCCCGCTCTACGGCGGCCGGCGACGCCCGCGGGTGCGTCACGACCTCGACCAGCTTCATCGCGTGCACCGGATTGAAGAAGTGTATCCCCACCACGCGGCTGGGGTCCTGGACGGCGGCGGCGATGTCGGCGACCGAGAGCGATGAGGTGTTGGTCGCGAGCAGCGCGTCCGGCGGCGCCGCCCGCTCCATCTCGCCGAACAGCTGCTGCTTCACGCCCAGGTGCTCGTGCACGGCCTCGATCACGACTTCGGCCCCGCTCACCGCGGGCGCGAACTGGTGCTCCGCGCGGAGCTGCGCCGAGACGGCGAAGCGTTCCGGCTCCGTGAGCTTCCCGCGCTTCACGGCGACGGCAAGCAGGTCGTTGAGCCGGCCGAGGGCGAGCGGCAGCACCTCGGCCCGGCTGTCGGTGAGACAGACATCGAACCCCGCCAGTGCGACCGCGTACGCGATGCCCGCACCCATCGTGCCCGCGCCGACCACCGTCACGCGGCGTGGGGTCATGCGGCCCGCGCATCCACGGCGCGGCGGCCGACGTCCGGGACGTTGGTGCACAAGCCGTCCACGTGGAGCGCGAGGAGGCGTCGCATTTCGTCGGGGTCGTTCACGGTCCACGCGTAGATGCGGTAGCCCGCGCCGTGCAGCGCATCGACCAGCTCGGCGTCGATCAGGCTCTGTTCCTGCCACAGCACGGTGGCACCGGTATCCTGGAGCGCTTCCAGGGGACGCAGGGGATAGGAGGCCAGCAGGACACCCCGCACCAGCGCGGGCCGGCCTACCCCGAGCCGCTTCATGATACGATGGTCGAACCCGTGCACGGCGCAACGCGCGCCGCCGCCCGCGCCCTCCAGCACGGCGAACAACCGGTCGTCGAATTCCGGGGGCAGGGACTTGACCTCGATGAAGACCTGCAGCGCCGGATCGATCACGGCCAGCGCGTCCTCCAGCGCCGGGATCGACTCGCCGTTCGGGAGGCGGAGCGCACGCACCTGCGCGGCGCTGGAGCGCGTGATGTGCACGCCGCTCACGACCTCGTCGTGGTGCACGAACAGCACGCCGTCAGCAGCGGCATGGATGTCCAGCTCGATCGCGTCGGCGCCCCGGGCGCGGGCGGCACGGAATGCCGCCCGCGAGTTCTCGTACTCGTAGCCCGACGCACCCCGGTGCGCGATCACGAGGCTCACTTGAGCAGGCTGTCCGCCTTCTTCGCCTCGATCCAGGCCGGCTCCTTCTCGACATCGTGCACGGTCTGGTAGTGCTCGGGCTGGGGCAGGACGGTCTTGAGGTACTCCGCGTACTTCGCGGGATCGTCGATCGGCTTGCCGTCCACCGCATACCGTTGATGCGCGTGCACGCCGATCTTGCGGTTGAACTTCGTGTCCGGCATCCGCAGCCAGCGGTCCCGGTCCGGAATGAACATGTTCAGCCGCTCCACCAGCTTGGTGATCTCCTGGCGGTACAGGTCGCGGCTGAGCTCGTTGAGCTTCGCCTTATCGGGCTCGGTCTGGTGCTCCCGCTCGTCGTAGCGCCCCTTCAGGCCCCACACGTAGGCCCAGTGCGCCGATGACGAGTTGTCGGTGCCGAACAGATCGAACGCCGTAGGGATCCACTTGTAGAAGAATCGCTGGATCACCTCGGGCGGCATCTTGCCGGCCTTCACGATTCGCAGCAGCCCGTTGTTGCCGGTGCCGAGGTGGAAGGACTCTTCCTTGAGCATCGGGTTCATCGAGCGCGACAGGGGATCGAACGCCGACACCGAGAGCATGGTGAGCTGGAATTTGCCGTCGCGATCGATGAACTGCGTGTAGGTAAAGAAGTCGAGCCAGTTGTCCACCAGCTCGTTGAACGACCCGAGCAGCCGCTCTCCCTCGTCGGCGCGGCGCTCCAGTAGCTTGGCCGCCTCGCGCTTGCCCTCGTCCCCGAAATGGCTGCACAGCAGATACGACATCTGCCAGCCGTGGCGCATTTCCTCGGTCATGACACGCATCAGCGCCAGCAGATCATAGTCCGACGGGGCGTGCGTCAGCAGGCTGCGCTGCTGCTCCACCGAAGCGAACTCGGTGTCGCCCTGGTACACGATCAGATTCAAGAGCGCGTCGCGGATGCGTTGGTCGGGGATGTGCATCACCGTGGGCCATTTGCGCTGGCCCTTGTAATGGCCGAACTCGATGTGGGGCACTTCCTGCTCCCCGAATTTCGCCTCGAACTTGAACTTGCGGATCTCGCCCTGCGGCAGCCCGATCGAATCCTGCCAGTAGCGGAAGTAGTCGATCCATTCGTCGAAGTTGTGCAGCTTGCGGACCATCAGCGGCTCCTCTTGGCAGGTAACGCCCCCGCGATGCGCTGGCGCGCTTCGGGAGTGGCGAATAGCTCGTTCTGCTGCATGATCTCGAGGTCGAGCATGGCGGCCAGCGAGCTCGCCTCGCTGCGATACAGCGCTTCCTTGGCGCGCCGCACGGCCGCAGACGGCTGAGCGGCCCATTGGACGGCGAGAGCGCGGGCGGCGGCCGGAAGATCGGCGTGCGCCACGACCTGATCGAACAACCCCAACGCCAGCGCCTCGGCCGCCGGGACCATGCGCGCGCTCCAGACGAGCTCGAGCGCCCGCGACGTGCCGACCAACCGCGGCAGGAAGAAACTGCCGCCCCAATCGGGGACGAGACCGAGCTTGTGGAACACCTGGCCGATCGAGGCTTGGTCGGACGCGATGCGGTAATCGCAGGCGAGCGCCAGGTTGGCCCCGCCTCCGGCGGCCGGCCCGTTCACCGCCGCCAGCACCGGCTGCGGCGCCGCACGCAGCGCGAGCGCCACGTCCTTGCCCGCCGCGACGAGCGCCGGGCCCTCCGCGTCCAGCACGGCCAGGTCGGCGCCGGCGCAGAACGCACGCCCCGCACCCGTGATCACGATGACCCGCACGGCGTCACTGCGCGTGAGCAGCGCGAGGGCTTCGCGCAGCTCGTCGCACAGGGCGCGATCCAGGGCATTGAGCTTGTCCGGCCGGTTGAGCGTCACCGTGCCGATGCCCCCCTCGATCTCGACCAGCACGCGCTCGTACGCGGCCATCACGCCCGCTCCACGATCATCGCGATCCCCTGGCCGACACCGATACACATCGTGGCCAAACCGTAACGGGATTTGGTACGGCGTAAGGCGTGTACGAGAGTCGTCAGCAGCCTCGCACCCGTGGCGCCTAGTGGATGGCCCAGCGCGATCGCGCCGCCGTAGATGTTCACCTTGGCCGGGTCGAGCCGCAGCTCGCGGATGCAGGCGATCGCCTGCGCCGCGAAGGCCTCGTTCAGCTCGACCAAGTCGATTTGGTCGATCGTGAGCCCCGCGCGTTTGAGAACCTTCTGGGTGGCGGGGATCGGCCCGAGCCCCATGCAGCTCGGGTCGACTCCAGCCACCGCCGTCGCGACGATCCGCGCTATGGGCGTGGTGGCCCGAGACGTCACGAGCAAGGCCGCAGCTCCGTCGTTGATCCCACTCGAGCTCGCCGCGGTCACCGTGCCGTCCTGCTGGAAGGCGGGCTTCAGCTTGGCCACGCTCTCGAGCGTCGTACCGGCGCGGGGATACTCATCCTTGGCAAACGCGGTACCGTCCGGGAGAGGAACCGGCACGAGCTCGTCGGTGAACACGCACGCCTTGAGCGCCGCCTGGGCCCGCTGCTGGCTCTCGACCGCGAAAGCATCCTGCTCGGCGCGCGTGATCTTGTAGCGCTGTGCGACCACCTCGGCCGTCTGGCCCAGCGAAATCGTCCACTCCTTCTTGAGCCGGGGATTCGTGAAACGCCATCCCACCGTGGTATCCGCGGTCTCGGGAGCCTTGCGGCTCCACGCTTCGCCCGACTTGAGGGTCACGTAGGGTGCGCGCGTCATGTTCTCCACGCCGCCCGCGATGAACGTGTCGCCTTCACCGGCCTTGATCGCCTGCGCCGCACTGGCCGCCGCCTGCAACCCCGAACCGCACAGCCGGTTCACCGTCTGGCCGGGGACTTCCACAGGAAGCCCCGCGAGCAGCAGCGCCATCCGAGCCACGTTGCGATTGTCTTCCCCCGCTTGATTGGTGCAGCCGAGGATCACGTCGTCGATGGAGCGGGGGTCGACACCGGAGCGCTCGACGACCGCTTTGATAGGAATCGCCGCCAGGTCATCGGCGCGCACGTGTGCGAGCGACCCGCCGTGCTTGCCGACGGGCGTTCGCAGCGCGGCGCAGATGTAGGCGTCCGTCACAGGCCGACCCACACCGTCTTCGTCTCGGTGTAGTTGTCCAATGCCTCTTTCCCGAGATCTCTGCCGAACCCGGAGAACTTGTAGCCGCCGAAGGGCGCGGCGGGATCGTAGAAGTTGTAGGTGTTGATCCAGACGGTCCCGGCCTTTATGGCGCGGGCCACGCGGTGCGCCTTCTGGACGTCCTTGGTCCAGATCCCCGCGGCGAGCCCGTACATGGAGCGGTTGGCGAGCTGGATGCCTTCGGCCTCGTTGGCGAACGTCAGCACGGAGAGCACCGGGCCGAAGATCTCCTCATCCACGATCTTCATGCCGGGCTTGGCGCCGTCGAACACGGTCGCCTCGACGTAGTAGCCCTTCCCGTTCACCTTCGCCGGCTTGCCGCCCGCCACCAGCCGGGCGCCTTCCTTCTCTCCCGCCGCGATGTAGGACAACACCGTCTGCTGCTGCCGCTGCGACACGATCGCGCCCAGGCGGGTGTTCTTGTCGAACGGATCGCCGGGGACGAGTTTCTTGGCCCGCTCGGCGAGCTGCTCGACCACCTGATCGTGCACTGCTTGCTCGACCAGCAGCCGCGATCCGGCCGCGCACACCTCGCCCTTTCCATAGAAGATCCCGTTCTGGGCGCCGCGCACCGCCGCCGGCAGATCGGCATCGGCAAAGATGATGTTGGGACTCTTGCCGCCGAGCTCGAGGGTCACGCGTTTCACGGTCGCCGCCGCCTCGCGCATGATCCACTGACCGACTTCGGTCGAGCCCGTGAAGGCGATCTTGTCGACCAGCGGATGGCGCACCAGCGCGGCGCCGGCAGTCGAGCCCGGCCCCGGCACCACGTTGAGCGCGCCGGCCGGCAAGCCTGCCGCCACCGCGATCTCTCCGAGCAGCAGGGCGGTAAGCGGTGTCTCGTGCGCGGGCTTCAAGACCACGGTGCACCCGGCCGCAAGCGCGGGGGCCACCTTCCACGAGGCGAGGTTCAGCGGGAAGTTCCACGGCACGATCGCGCCCACCACGCCTACCGGCTCGCGCAACGTGTAGGTGAAAAAGTTGCCGCTCACCGGCAGGGTGTCGCCCGTGAGCTTGTCGGCCCAGCCGGCGTAGTAGCGGAAGGTTTCGACGGCCATGGCGACGTCGATTTTCGACTCGAACAACGGCTTGCCGTTGTTCTTGGTCTCGACTTCGGCGATCTCGGGAGAGCGCTGCTCCAGGAGCTCGGCCATGCGATACAACAGCTGGCCGCGGCGGCGGGCGGGCAGCTCGCGCCACTCCTTCGAGTCGAGGCAGGCGCGCGCCGCGCGCACCGCCGCGTCGATCTCGGCCTCGCCCGCCTCGGCTACCTCGGCGAGCGGTTCCTCGGTGGCGGGATTGGTGAGACCGTAACGCTTGGCGCTGCTCCGCCATTCGTTGCCGATCAACAGGTCGGTCTTCACCGCCCCTTGAACTCCGCCACCCGCTTCTCGACGTACGCCGCAATCCCTTCCTTCGCGTCCTCGGACTGGAACAGCTGCTGCTGCAGCTCCCGCTCGAGGGTCAGCCCCGACTCGAACGGCACCTCGGCCCCCGATTGGACGGACCGCTTGATGAGCCCGACCGCTTTCGACGCCTTGTGCGGCGGCGTGAACTGTTTGGCGTACAGCATCACCTGATCCCAGAAGTCGTCGGCGGGGAACACCTCGTTCACGAGGCCGAGCTCCTTCGCCTTGTCGAAGGAGAAGGTCTCGCCCTTCACCATCATCTCGATGGCGATCGTCTTGCCGACGATGCGTGCCAGCCGCTGCGTACCCCCCGTGCCGGGCAGCACGCCCAGGTTCACCTCGGGGAGGCCGATCTTGCCGGCGTTCTCCTTGGCAAGCCGGATGTCGCACGCCATCGCGATCTCGAGTCCGCCACCCACGGTGTGACCGTTGAGCGCAGCGATCGTGAGCTTGGGCGTGTGTTCGAGCCGGTTGAGGGTCTCGTTGGCGTGCAGGCAGAAGAAGTACTTGAAGCGCGGGGTGACGCTGTTGAGCATGGTGATGTTGGCCCCGGCCGAAAAGAACTTGTCGCCGTGGCCCCGCAGCACGATCACGTGCGCCGAATCGTCGAAGCGCGACTTGAGGATCGCCTCGTCGAGCTGCCGCATCATTTCGTGGGTGTACGTGTTGGCCGGGGGGTCGTCGAGCTCGAGGATCGCGACGCCGCTTTCGACCATATAGTGAACGAGCTTCTTCTGCTCGACCTTGGGTTCCGTCATCGTAGCCATGAGCCGTCAGCCTCCGTGAACCGTGGAACGCGCCTCGGCGAACCCGCCGATGAACGTGCGCGCGATGAGCTCCGCCAGGCGCTCGGGATCGATTTCGCCCGCGGGGTCGTACCAGTTGTAGATCCAGTTCATCATGCCGAACAACATGTAGGTGGCGGCGCTGCGGTCCACCGCCGACTCCTCCGGCGCCACATCCTTGAGCAGCCCCTCGAGCAGGTCCACGTAGTGCCGTTTGATCGCGTTGACCTTGCGCTGGCGCTCGCCGGTGAGGGAGGTCGCTTCGTGCGACAGCACTTTCATTTCGGCCATGTGGGCGGCGAAGAAGGTCACGTGGTGGCGGATGAAGCCCTGCAGCCGCTCGCCCGGCTCGGCGTGGCCGCGCGGCGCGAGCGCCTGCTCCGCACCGGCGAGTACCCGGAGAAAGCAGCGCTCCTGGATACGGAACAGCAGCTCCTCCTTGCCTCGCACGTAGTAGTACATGCCGGCGAGCGACATGTCGGTCGCCGCAGCCAGGTCGCGCATCGTGGTGGAGTGGTAGCCCTGGTCGGCGAAGACCTTCGCCGCCCGGGACAGGAAATGGTCGAGCCGCTCGTCGTAGGGGCGCATGGGTTCGAACGATCGTTCGAACTTTTAACGTACAGGCTGGGGAGCATCGGCGCAACCTCCACCATCCTCCACAACCTCCACCAACCTTAATATTTCCGTCATTGCAACGTCCACGGTACCGAGCATGACTCCCGCCGAGCCCGTCGCCGCAATTCCGACCGATGCGGCGCTGATCGCCGCCTGGCGCGGTGGCGACGAGCCGGCGGCCGCCGAACTGGTCCGCCGGCACGCGCGCGCGCTCGCCCGCTTCCTGGCCGGGGCGGGGGCCCTCGCGGCGGACGTGGACGACCTGGTGCAGGAAACGTTCATTCGGGCGTTCCGCGGTCTGGGGCGGTTCCGTGGCCAGTGTCAGTTTCGCACCTGGTTGATGACGATCGGTGGCAACGTCCTGAAAGACGCGCACCGGCGCTCCCGGCGGTCGCGACTAGTGCCGCTGGGCGACGACTTGCGGGCCACCGACGGCGACCCCCACGAGCGGGCGGTCGCCGGTGAAGCGGAGCGGCGGCTCGCGGCGGGGCTCGAGCGGCTGCCCCGCATGCAGCGGGAAGTGTTCCTGCTGCGGGCCCAACAGGGGCTCGAGTACGACGACATTGCCGCGGCCCTCGGGACGACTCCCGGCGCGGCGCGCGTGCATTACCATCATGCGGTGAGACGATTGAAGGAGCACATGCAATGAACGACGACACCCGGTTGCACGACGATGAGCTGCGCGAAGTGGCGCAACGTCTGGGGGCTCGCGCCGCCGAGCGACTCGACGTGGAGCGCACGGCGCAGGCCGTGGTGACACGTCTGCGGACGGAGCCGCGCGCCGACGTCCGCGTATTGGGATGGATCCAGCCGGTGTGGCTGCGCATCGCCGCCCTGCTCGTCCTCGCGGCCGGCGCTGGGGTCATCGCGCGGAGCCTGTTGCACAAACCGCCTGAGGCGACGGCGCTGGCTGCGCCTGCCGGAGCCGAGCTGAGCGAGCTCTCGGCCGACCAGCTGCGGCAGGTGCTCGAGGCCGTGGGTCAAGCCGGCGGGGAACACGAGACGGTGTCTTCGCAGGACGTGAGTCTCGACGACTTGAGCGCGCCCCAGCTGCGTGCCCTGCTCGAGGCGCTGGAGGGTTGATGAAATCACTCGTCTGGGCCTTGATGCTCGCGGCGACGCTTCCGCTCGTTGCGCAGGAACCCGAGGACAGCACCGCGAGCCCGTCGAACGGGGCCGAGGCGCAGCAGCTGCGGAAGCAGATCCGGCAGCGCTGGTACGAGCACGTGCGCACCACGCTGGCGCTGAGCGACGAGCAGGCGACCAAGCTGCAGGGCACGGAGCAGCGCTTCGAGGAGCAGCGCCAGCCGCTGCGCGCGCGGCAGCGTGAGATCAACCAGACCCTGAACGGCGAGCTGGCGGCGGGAACGCCGAACCAGGAGCGCGTGAAGCAGCTCATCAACGAGCGCCAGGACAACCAGCGCAAGCTGCAGGAGCTCAATCGCAGCGAAGACCGGGAGATGCAGGCGTTTCTCACCCCGGTGCAGCGTGCGCGGTACCAGGAAGAGCGCCGCAAATTCCAGGAGCGGGTGGCGGAAGTCGTGCGCCACCGGCGCGAAGCCCGGCGGCAGATGCCGGGGCGGGAGCCGCGGGGAGGCGTGCGGAAAGCCCCCGCCCGCAGGAAACCCTAGGACATCACTAGCTCACGGTCGGAGGCCGAACGCCGCCGCCAGCGCCCGCAGTGCGACCGCGCGGGCGCGCGCCAGCGCACCGGTCACCGGCCGGCCGGGCAGCACTTCGAAGGCACGCCATTGAGAGTCGGACCACGCGATCGCCGCCACGGCCCCGCAGCGTCGGCACCGCATCGTGGGCGACGAATCGATCAGGGGACTCCGCTCGCAGCAGTTCGGGCAGACGGCATACTTCCCATCCTCCGTGACGGGATCCGCGTCGTCGGGCCGTCGCCGCACGAGCGACCACATGGGGGGACGGAGCGGCAGGATCTGGAGGTAGGCCCGCGGGACGCGGAGCAGGCGGCTGTTGACCTCGAGGGTTGTCTCACGGGGGGCGAGCTGGACCACGCGATACCACGCGCCGCGGCGCAGCGGGCAGTCCATCCCGGCCCGTACTCGGGCCCAATATTGTACGTGCGGCATGCGCGCTCTCCGAGCAGCGGTCGGCTTGCGAATTCCAGGGCGTCCGCGCACCCGGTGGTGGCGCGTCCCATATGATGTCGGCTGACGGCGGATCGGGACTGTGACATCGGACACAGGGGACGCCGTCCAGATGCCGAAGGACCGGCGGGGGCCCAGGGTCCCGCCGGTGCAAGCGGGCGGCTAAGTTACGGGCTCACGGGAGGAGGAGCATGTTCGGTATCCCCGAGTGGGCCTTCGGCGTGGCTCTCATCGTCATGGCCATCTCGATCGGCAAGGCGATCGCCGCGCGGATCGGGCCTCCGGAAGGGCCGCGCGGGCCGCGCGGGCCACGGGGGTCGCGGCGCCACCTGGCGCAGGTGATCGACGACCTGCAGAAGCGGGTAGGGGGGAGTGAAGACGTTCAGTCCCGACTTGACGCGCTCGAGGACGTGCAGCGGCGGCTCGCCGATGTCGAAGAGCGGCTGGATTTCGCGGAACGGATGCTCGCCAAACAGCGGGACGCCGAGCGGAT
>WNFP01001103.1_pt1 | contig 51840 bp, 39 predicted proteins | sample 5400201 | NCBI WGS metagenome assembly WNFP01 (sample SAMN13153355, study PRJNA577476) | soil metagenome | isolation source: 115 cm saprolite under Madrone tree | place: USA:California | collected 2016-06-14 | reverse complement strand
CGCCTTTGTTAAGAAACGGCGGCTTGATTTATGGAATTGTTTGCGCCCGCGCTGGCACGATCTACTGGTTCCCAATTGGAGATCTTTACTTGGTTTTGCGTTCGTCAAACCGGATAGCGCCGGAGAAGTTTCGTGAAAGGTTATCGTCCGATTTCACTTTTTCTCTGCGCCACCTCTGAGTTCTCTGCTCGGCGGTGATGTGGTCAGTACCGGGAGCGGTAGCGACCGGGTCGACCATGGCGGGGATTGAAACCCGGTCGCCCCTGCTCCCGGTACTGACCTCATGGCGCAGAGACGCCGAGGCAGCGGAGGCCGCGCAGAGAATTTCAACTTAGGACACGGCCTGTGAAAGTCAGCTCAGATTTAGTTTTGATGTCATGAGTAGCGTCGTACAAATACAGCCCAGAAGGCAACCGCGCTCAACTTTGATCTGGCTGGCTCCGGTCCAGGCAGCGATCGTATTCAGTGTGATCGCGGTTACCAGCGGCGGCCAGATGCTGCGCACCTGGTTGTTGGCGGCCCTGGTTTGGCTGATGGCGCTGCCGCTGCTCGTGAGTCTCGAAGCCGGACTGGTCGCTATGACGGTGTTTGAACCGTTTCGTGGCTTGATTCGTCGCGCTCAATATTTATTTGTCGATTATGCCAGCCAGGATCCCATTCACTTGCTGACTCCGATCGTCACTCTCTTCGCCTTTGCGTTGCTAATCAGATCGCGCGGCCTGGCGATTTTTCGCGCGACTCCGCTGGCCGGGGCAGTTTCATTATTAGGCCTGATCTACTTAATTGAAGTCTTCAACCCACTGCAAGGCGGTTTATTTATTGGCCTGTCGGGCGCCCTCTTCATGTTCGTGCCGCTCCTGTGGTTTTACTTCGGCCAGTCAGTGAATGAAGAGTTCGTTGCCAAAATATTGAAGCTGATGGTAGTGCTTGGTTTGTTAACGTCGCTCTATGGCGTCTATCAGCTGATGCACGGCTATCCCGCATTCGAACAATACTGGCTCGACAACACCGATTACTACACCTCGATCAACGTGGGAAATGTCCGGCGAGCACTGGCCACATTCAGCAGCGCCGAAGAATGGGGACGCTATGCCGAGTTCGGCGCCATCGCGGCGTTTGGTTTTGCCGCCGGAGCGCGGCGACTCGGAATGCGTCTGGTTTGGTTTATTGGCGGTGCGGCACTGTTGTGTGCGGTCCTGCTGGCTGGCCAGCGCACCGCTGTTTTTGGATTGATACTTGGCCTGGCTGCGTTAGTTTTGCTGGGAGCTTCCACCCTGCCTCGCGCACTAATCCGGGTGGGACTATTACTGCTGCCCATCGTCCTGGTAGTCGTCTTCGTCTCGCCTCCGACTGATCAGGAAATGTGGAGCAAAGGTGAAAATGAGACGATAAGCACGCTGCTTTCGCACACTCAACGAGGCACTCTGAAACCAGCAGACGAAGAGAGCTTTCAAATCAGACTTGAGAACTGGACCTATCTGCTAACCAGCGTGGTGCCGTACCGGCCATTAGGCGCAGGCTTGGGTGCGGGATCGCTTGGCGAGGTGCGCTTCAAACCGGATTTCGATATGCCGCCGATTGATAGCTTCATCCTGGTGATGGCGGTGTCTTGTGGAATACCAGGAGCGCTGCTGTTTGTTTGGATTCTGGGGCGCGCCACCTGGCTTTCGTTAAAGATGGCCCGACGCTCTTCGACCGATCAGCGAAGCATCATTACCAGGCGAATTGTGGCCGCGCTCATGCCGGCGCTCGTTCTTAACAGCATCTTTGGACTTACCTTCACCCTTTACTCGGTCGCGCCGCTGGTCTGGCTGTTTATCGGGTGGATCGGCGCCGAGGCAATCTGCGGCCGTCGTGAGATCGAACGCGAAATCATAACCATCTGAGGCCGAAAATTGAAGATTCTTTTCTACAACCATACGGGGACAGTCAGCGGCGCTGAACGAGTCATGTCGATGATTCTCGATCGGCTGGATCGCGTCCGTTTTCAGACCGTGGTGGTTTGTCCCAATCAAAGCGCGCTGATGGAAATGACCCGGAAACTGAAGGTGAGAACTCGTGGCCTGCAACCGCTCGCAGCGCGTTTCACCTGGCGTCTCGACCTGGTAGTTCGCTATTTGATTTCCTTCGCTTCGGTTATCCGTTCGGCTCGTCGCATAGTGATTGATGAAGCTCCGGACATCATCCACGCCAATAGCATCCGCGCTGGACTGGTGATGGCCGCAGCCACTCTCGGTTTGGACATGCCGGTCATTTGGCATGCCCACGATATTCTGCCGCATCATCCGTTGAGCACCGCGGTCCGCTTGTTTGCGTCGGTCACCTCGCGTAATCGCATCCTCTCAGTTTCAGAGGCAGTCGCCGATCGCTTCCGCGGAATCGTTCTGCGCCCACTAAGACGGCGCGTGCCGATTGTAGTCATTCACAACGCGGTCGATCTTGAGCGCTTTAAGCCTAACGCAAAAAGCCGCGAAGAGATTCGTTATGCGCTGGGTCTTAACGACGCTCAACCCGTCGTCGGGACTGTCGGGCAACTGACAACGCGCAAAGGCCAAATGGAGTTGATAAGAGCTTTTGCCTCCGTCACCAGCGAAGTTAACGATGCTGTTCTGCTTATAGCCGGCGCTGCTCTCTTCAATCGCGATGAGGAATATGCAGCTCAGCTTGAATGCGCCGTCGAATCTCTCGGCATTGGCGATCGGGTTCGTTTCCTGGGACCGCGGGACGACATTCCAAAGTTGATGCAGGGTCTTGATGTCCTGGTCGTTAACTCGCACGAAGAACCGTTCGCTCTCACGGTCCTCGAAGGACTGTCGAGTGGGACTGCCGTCCTGGCTACATCAGTTGGCGGCACGCCTGAAATGATTCGCCACGGTGAGAATGGTTGGCTGGTCGAGGCCCGCGATCAGAAAGCGCTCGGCGACGCTATGCGGACACTCTTCCGCGACCAGAATCTGCGTCGGCAACTTGGCCATGAAGGGCGAAATGAAGCTGTCGCGCGCTTCTCGACAAAAAGGTTCTTAAGGGAAGTAGAAGAACTCTACCGCGACGTGCTCGACCGTGGCGGAATGCCACAGCGCGAAGAAAGTGCGCGAAGCTTTGAAGTTAATTTGAGTCCGGATTGAAAGGCCGCTGCCTTTCTCCCTTTCTTAAATTGAGTAGCTTTGATTTCAGTTCTTCTCCGCGCAATCTCTGCGTCCTCTGCGTCTCTGCGGTGAAAAATGAGGCCGAAAGCATTCACCGCAGAGACGCAGAGTACGCAGAGAGGGCGCAGAGAGTACGACGCCTATCCTGAAAGTCTTTTGAGGGTCAAACAGTTTGTCTAAAATCGCATTAGTGCACGACTATTTTGTCCAGATGGGCGGAGCCGAGCGCGTCGCCGAAGCGATGCACGACTCGTTTCCGTCCGCTCCCATGTACACGACAGTGGCGTTGCCGAAGAGTTTGCCTGGCAGTCTGCGCACCGCTGATATACGCACCTCCCCGCTGCAAAATCTGCCGTCTCTCGATCGCCGCTTTCGTCATTACTTCATGCTCTATCCTTTCGCGGTCGAGAATTTTGATCTTTCAGCTTACGACCTGATTTTCAGCAGCAGTTCGGGATACGCGAAAGGCGTGCACCGGCGTCGTAACGCGATTCACGTCTGCTATTGCCACACGCCGATGCGCTGGGTTTGGCGCTATGACGATTACGTGGCGCGGGAAGGTTTTGGCGGAGCGGCGCGCGCGGCCCTGCCATACCTGCTTTGGGGATTGCGCAAGTGGGACCTGCGCGCCTCGCGGCAACCTAATTACTACATCGCGAACTCGCGTCTGGTCGCGCAACGGATTAAGAAGATTTACGGCCGCGAAGCGTTTGTTATTCCGCCGCCTATCGATGTGCAAAGATTCCAGATGTCGAATGAAGTGGATGACTATTATCTGGTGCTGTCGCGCCTCATGCCTTACAAGCGAATCGATCTGGCGATCGAAGCCTGCAAGCGTATGAACCGGCGGCTGATCATAATTGGTGACGGGCCGGATCGCGCGCGTCTGGAAAAACTTGCCGACGACCGCATCGAATTCATGGGACGCCAACCAGATAAGGTTGTTAACTACTTTGCCGCGCGCTGTCAGGCGCTGTTGTTTCCAGGTGAAGAAGATTTTGGCATGGTGCCTTTGGAAGTAAACGCGGCCGGCCGCCCGGTGATCGCGTACCGCGGCGGTGGTGCACTCGAAACGGTAGTGGAGAATGTCACCGGAGTTTTCTTTGATCAGCAGAATGGACACTCGCTGGCCGAAGCGATCGAGAAATTTGAAGGCTTGACTTGGCGACAAGAGACTCTGCGACATCACGCCGAAAAGTTTGATCGCAATGTGTTTGCATTTCGAGTCCTGCAGTTCCTCGGATCAGTTGCGCCCGCCTCTTGCGCCGACGAACTGTTAACGGGAGCTCGTCTGCTCTCCAATAATCTCTCGCAGAGAGTGTGGCCGAGATTGGCTTTGGCTGGGTAGAAGAGTATCTCTGATCAAGTGGGGAATGAGGTCAGTACCGAGAGCGGTAGCGATCGGGTCTTAACCCCGCAACAGTCGAGATCACAGGACCGGAACCCGGTCGCTACCGCTCGCGGTACTGACTCCATCGTTCGTCACGTTCATTCTATCCAATGACTCAATCGCACTTATCACAATCCGTTTCCGACCTCGCCCCTGATCACATCGATGTCTGGCGAGTCCCGCTCAACCAGAACCCGCAACGCCTGCCAGAATTGAAAGAAGTCCTTTCGTCCGACGAACAAACCAGGGCAGAGCGCTTTCGCTTCGACAAAGATCGAAACCAATTCATCGAATCTCGCGCTGCACTGCATCTGCTGCTCAGTCAATACCTGAACTCTTCGCCGACGGGTCTGACCTTTTCAAAAGCCGCTCATGGAAAGCCGGCGTTGGCGAACGGACAATCTCAGAGGGGCCTGCGTTTCAATCTCTCGCGCCGTGACGGACTGGCGCTGGTGGCCATCGCGCGAGATCGAGAACTCGGCGTTGACGTCGAACTCATCCGTCCCGGCCTGCCGCTTTTTGAAATCGCCGAGGTGAGCTTTTCCCAAAATGAGCTGGCGACCCTGCAAGGTTTGCCTGAAGGCCAGCAAACCGCAGGCTTCTACAACTGCTGGACCCGTAAAGAAGCTTATGTCAAAGCACGCGGCGAAGGCTTTTCATTCCCCTTAAAACAATTCGACGTGTCCCTAACCCCGGGCACGCCCGCAGAGTTACTTGAGGTCAGGGACTGCGCCGCAGAGATCGATCGCTGGACCTTGCAGGAACTTTCCGTCGGAGATGATTACCTTGCCGCGCTAATGTTCGAAGGCCGCAACGCAAAGGTCACCTGCAAAGATTGGCTCTAAAGGAGCGCGGGCATCCTGCCCGCACCGAGCGCGCAGCGCGAACCATCCTTCACCAGACAGCACACCCGGCCAAGGTTAGACCGCATAATGTCTGGAGCGCGGACGTCCCGTCCGCATTGAGCGTCACCACACCGCTCCCAGGAAGACTCAGCCAAGGTACCGGTTAAGATGTTTTGCAGAAGCCCGCACGGCGGGCGACATATCAAAAGCCCACGTCGCAAGCTGTTGGGTTCATGGCGCAAGTTGAAACCAAGCCCGCAGCGCGGGCGACATCAAAGTAGCCCGCAGCGCGAGCTGTTGGAATCCCGGTCGAAAACTGAAACCAGCCCGCAGCGCGGGCGGCATATCAGTAGCCCACAGCGCAAGCTGTGGGTTCAGGTCGCGAGTTGAAACCAAGCTCGCGCAGCGAGCGACATAATTCACACCGGCTCATCACATCGAGGTTCTTATGTCGCCCCTCAGGGGCTTTGTTTTTAATGGTCGCGCTCGCGCAGCGAGCGACATAATTCACGCCGGCTCACCACATCGAGGTTCTTATGTCGCCCCTCAGGGGCTCGGTTCTGATGGTTCCACTCAGCTCTTGTGTGAACAGGTTGTTGGGCGAGGACTCAGACGGACGTCGTACGATGTTGATGAAAAGACGAAGTTATTCAAACCCGAGTACGTGAACATCTTTGGTGTTCCGTTTACATTTATGCCGCACGAAGGCGGAGAAGGTCCACCGCCACCGCCACCCCACCGAAAACGCGCATCGAGCCGCTGGCCGAGAAAAACGAGTTTGAGATTAGCTGGCCCAACGTGATCAGAATCGATCACGTGTACAACCGCCTACTGAGACTCGACATAGAGACAATGCCACGCTTGGAGTTGAGCGCATTTGACACTCCTAAGATCGGAGAACCTGCACTCGTCGTTGATGGGAAACCCGACCTTTCCAAGATTTCTGAAATCGACCTGGAAGAATTGGGCCGGCGATTCAGGATGCAGAAGATTGTTTTCGAAACAAGTCTTGAGCTTTACGACTTGATGAGAACAACGTGGAAGGGCAATCGTGAAACTCTTTTCGCGCAATTAATTCCTTTAGTTGAAAAGTTCATTGTCTCAAACAAGCTCGCCATCTCTCCGCCGCTGTTTGGCCTGGACGAAATAAGAAAGCGAATCCTTATCACGCTCAACATGAGCAAGGTTGTGCAGTATGTGTGGGAGCAGATTCGCTTCGAGAACACCGAGTCAATTCAACCTGTCTTTGATACCGAAAAGCCAATACGATCCACGGGCGACATGCAAGCGTGGTACACAGCCCGTCCCTGCGAGAGAACGAAACGATCGCACATTAACTTCTGTGTCTACGACAGCACTTGGGAAGACACGGAGTCTTTTGAGCTTGACCGAAGAGCATCTCATTCTCGAAACTAAGGGTCAGCCATCCGAGAAAGACAAAGCCAAGCGTGGATTTCTCGACGAATGGGTGCGGGCGGTGAATCAACATGGTGGATTCGGTAAGTGGCAAGCCAAGCGGTCGCAACATCCGGATGATCTGGTTGGTATTCTAGAACCCAACCCCACACTATCGAAATGATCCGAGTCGAGATTAATCCACAACTACTAAGCTGAGCTCGGGAGCGCGCGGGTTACGATCCTCAAGCGCTGGCGCACCGCTTCCCCAAACTGGCGGAGATATGCTTGCGCAAAGCGTGGATCGTCAAACAGATTTATGTCGCCCCTCTGGGGCTCTGGTTTCGGATGTCGCAACTTTACCCACAGCGCTAGCTGTGGGTAAGCCGTGACCCAAACAATCGAGCCCCGGGAGGGGCGACGTAATGAGCCGAACCTTCACCAATCTCCTCACGCATATTATTTTCAGCACTAAAGATCGTGAACCGTTAATAATTCCTGAAGTGAAATCCGAATTGTATGCGTATCTCGGCGGCCTAACTCGCGAACTGAGGGGCAAGGCGTACGGTATCAATGGCACAGAGGATCACGTACACATCCTTGCCTCTTTACCTCCGGCGGTTTCAATTTCGGAAGCAATGCGTTTTATCAAATCGAATTCATCCGGTTGGGTGCATGACAAGTGGAGAAAGTCATTTGGATGGCAGCTCGGTTATGGCGCATTCAGCGTGAGCAAATCAAATGTGCCCGAAGTTCTGAAGTATATTGCGAACCAGGAAGGACATCATAGACGGTCGACGTTTAAGGAAGAGTTTCTGGAGTTTCTGCGTAGTCATGGAATTGATTATGACGAACGCTACGTCTTCGAATGATGGCGTTCGCGGGCGCTCGATCATGTCGCCCGCCAAGGCGGGCTTTCGCTACCAATTCTGTCATCGTACCCACAGCTGGCGCTGTAGGCTACTGGTATATCGTCGGCTGCGCCGACTGGTTATGATTGTGATTTGCTTGAGCCTTCGTCAGGCAGGAGCGCAGCTTCGCAGCCAGATTGCTGACGTGGGGTTCTTTGATGATGTCGAGGTGGGTGCCCGGGATTTGGTGGACGTCCATGCCGCCGCCGGCCAGTGCGCGCCAGCCTTCGACCAGATCCTTTGAAGTGCGCAGGTCTTCGCTGGCCCAGAAGAGAGTTACCGGTCCGTCGTAGACTCTGGGGACATAGTTGCGCACGGCCAGGGAGTTGAATTCCTTTATGTCGCGCAGGGTCTTCGGCAGAGATCTGCCGGCGCTTTGGTAGATCTGATACACACGCCGCCACACCTGGCTCTTAAGCTTGCTCGGAGCGAACCGGGCCTTCTTCATCACATAGATGATTTTGTCGGCCGCCTGCAGGCTGCGAAGATTCGACAGGTGAGACTTAGTCCGTCTCAGGCCGCGTTTGACTGTGCCCGCGAATGACACTTCGTGCCGCAGAAGTTTTGCATAGCCTGAAGGGTAAGTATCCAGCAACGCTAACAATCCAATCTGTTCGCGCTGGGAGTGGAGCTGTTGGGCCATTTCGAATGCCACGACGCCTCCCAACGATCGCCCGCCGATAAAGTATGGTCCGGCGGGTTGAAGTTCGCGCATCTCTTTGATGTAGTGCGCGGCCATGTCTTCGACTCGCAAGTGCGCCGGATGTTCGCCATCCAGCCCCGCGGACTGCAGTCCGTAGAAGGGTTGGTCTTCACCCAGATGTTGCGCCAGCTCGCGATACTCGAGCACGTTGCCGCCGAGCGCATGCACGCAAAAGAAGGGCGCGTTCAAGGTAGTTTGCCCAGCCGGTTTGATCGGATTAATTGCGATTAGAGAAGACCATCCCGGCGTCTCTTCCTTTTGCATTACCGCGGCGAGGTCGGCGATGTTGGGCGCAGAGAAGAGCGTTGCCAAAGGCAGCGCTTTGCCGAGTCGCCTTTCGATCTCTGCGAAGAGGCGCACTGCCAATAAGGAATGACCGCCGAGGTCGAAGAAGTCTTCGTTGATGCCAAGTGCTTTGACTTCAAGAACGTTGGCCCAGATGGTGGTTAGTGACTCCTCCAGAGGAGTTCGGGGCGCCGCTAATGTTACTGGTTCTACGGAATCGTTGGGGGTGGGGAGCGCGAGGCGATTCAGTTTGCCGCTGGCTGTAAGGGGCAACGCGTCGAGGACGACAAAAGAACTCGGCACCATGTAGTCGGGAAGTTTCTGGTTTAAGAAGTTGCGGAGTACAGCGGTTTGCTCCCCTCTCGCCTTGGGAGTTGGACTGGGGGAGAGGGCCTTTGACGCGGTAAACCCCGACCCCAGCCCTTCCCCAAAAGGGGAGCGAGCTGTGATTGATTCACGATGCAGCACGACATAGGCAACGAGGCGCTTTTCTCCGGAGGCGTTCTCGTTGCCGACCACGACACTCTCGCGCACCAGTTGATGTTGGGTTAGAGCGGATTCGATCTCGCCTAACTCGACGCGGAAGCCTCTGATCTTTATCTGGAAATCTTTGCGGCCCTCGAACTGTATGCTGCCGTCGGGGAGACGCCGGCACATGTCTCCGGTCTTGTAGATCCTGGAAGAGCCGTTGCTCGGGACGTCTAACCACCCGCTACCGCAGGTGGTTCTGACAGAGCCCTCCTTTGCAATCGGGCTGGTGCCCCTTGTGCCGACGAATACGTTTGCGGTCGCTTCGGAGTTGCGCCAATAGCCTAACGAGACGTGCGCGGATTTGATCGCGATCTCGCCGAATACTTCAGAAGGTTTTCCATTCTTGTTAAGCAACAAGACTTCCGTGCCTTCGACCGGAAAGCCGACGGGGACGTCGTCTCCGGAGATCCTGGTTTGCTTATCGATAAAGTTTTGCAGAACGACAGTCGCCTCGGTTGGGCCGAGGCCGTTTAGGAAGAGGCAATCATCCGAAAAATGTTTCTGATATGACCCGACGTCCGTGCGGGTTACTTTTTCTCCGCCGAGGACTACCAGGCGGAGATGGGGGAACTGAGTAAGTGGCACAGACTTTGGATTTGAGATAGGTTCGGAAGGGGCGACCCGGTCGCTACCGCTCGCGGTACTGACCTCATATTCGCAGAGATAGCTACTGCTCCGGGTACTGAGCTTAGATTCACAGACTGAAGTTTGTTCCATGGTGTTGACGAAATAGCGATAGACGGTGGGCGTCGAGTGATAGACGGTGATCTCTTCATCGATCAGTCGTTGCGACAGGCCGGCCAGTCCTTCTTCTTTGATGTCGATGGGATAGAGAGTAGCGCCGTTGAGCAGCGCGCCGTAGATGTCCATCACTGAGGCATCGAAACAATACGAAGACAACAAGGTCAGACGATCGGCGGCATTGAGGTGCAAGTTGTTGGTATACGCCCTGATGTAATGCAGCACGTTGCGATGGTTCTGCATGACGCCCTTCGGTTCGCCGGTTGAGCCTGAGGTGTAGAGAATGTAAGCGAGCCTGTCGGGTTCGATTACTGGCAGACTGACTAAAGTGCCAGACTCAGTTTTATCGTCGATATTGATAAAGAATTTCTGGAGTGCGCCAGCAGAGCGCAGTGGCGAGGGCGCTTTGGATTTGTGTTCATCGATTTGATCCAAAGCGGTGTCGTCGCTGCGCTCTGCCACCGCACTCCAAACTTCTTCGGCCAAAGCAAGATTTGTGCTGTTGGTCAGAAGTGCGCTCGCTTGTGAGTGTTCGATGAGATGGGTCAGGCGCTCCCGAGGATGACTTGGATCCAGCGGCACGTAAGTCTTGCCGGCCTTTAGAGCTCCCAGCATACCCGCGATCATTGGCGCGTCGTGGTCAAACAGAATAGCGATTCTATCTTCACTCGGGCCAAGCCGACCGAGGATCGTCTGTGCCGCCTGGTTAGCCCGCCGGTTCAATTCTTCATAAGACCACTCGTGACTCGGGGTCTTGATCGCGATGTGATCGGGGTATCTCCTGACCTGATTTTCAAAGCGATCACTTATCGATTGTTCGATCTCCTCTTTCGCAAACATCGTAAACGAATTGGATGGACGAATTCTGAGGCTTCGACTCAGGTCGCGAGTGTTTTCTGTCTCGGTACGCAGTGGATAATCTGAGATGGCGCGTTCCGGATCAGCTGCCACACCTTCCAGCAGGGTCGTGAGATGTTCGAGCATCCTCGTGATTGAAGCAGCAGCGAAGAGATCGCTGTTGTATCTAAAGCGGCCCACGAGACCCTCCGGTCGATCGTCGAGCTCGAGATACAAGTCGACCCTCGCAATACCAGCATCGACATCGACCTGACTCAGTTCCCATCCCGCGCCGGGCGCAGGCAGCGGAGGCTCCAGCACGAACATTACCTGGAAGAGTGGGTTCCGCGCCGGGTCTCGCTCACGATCCAATTCCTTGACCAAACGATGAACCGGGACATCGCTATGGGCCAGCGCGTCGACGGTCGTTTTCCGTACTCGCCCGAGTAACTCGAGGAAGGTGGGCTCGCCCGAAAGATCAGTGCGCAACACGAGAGTGTTAAGGAAGAACCCGAGCAGGTCATCGAAGTCGGCTCGTTTTCGGCTGGTCGTGACTGTGCCTACGAGCAAGTCATCCTGATCCGTATAGCGATGAAGAACGGTCTGAAACGCCGCCAGCAAAGTCATGAACAGCGTCGTTCCTTCCCTGCGGCTGAGCGTCTTCAGAGACTCGCTCAGGCTTTGGGGTAAGTTGAATGATAATTGCTCCCCGCGAAAGGTCTGGACCGCGGGTCGCGGCTGGTCGGTAGGCAAATCCAAAACGGCGGGCGCGCCGGCAAGCTGTTTTCTCCAGTAAACTAATTGATCCGAAATTGATTCGTCTTGCGTCTGCTCACGTTGCCAGTGTGCGAAGTCGGCATACTGTATGGACAGCTCCGGGAGCGGCGAGGGCCGGCCGTTCCGAAAAGCTTCGTACAGAGTTGCCAGTTCCGGCAGGAACACACTGTAAAGGGAAACGCCATCGAAAATTATCTGGTGCAGAGTCAGGTACAGGCGATGGTCGTCATCGCTGAGGCGCACCAGCATGGCTCGCAGCAGCGGGCCTTGATTTAGATCAAAGGGGCGCCGGGCATCCAGCGTCGCCAGGCGCAAGGCTTCGGCTTCACGTTCCGACTCGTCCAGACCGTGCAGATCGATCAATGGCAATTCAAAATCGAGGGAAAGGTTGATGACCTGAACCAGTTGACCTTCTTTGATGGCAAAATTGGTGCGCCACGCTTCGTGACGCCGAATGATCTCGTTGAGGCTTTGCTTCAGAGCTAATACGTCTAGTGGGCCAATCCGGCGGACGGTTACCGGCTCATTATAGATGACCAAGTCGGCCACCATTTGCGAATGGAGCCAGAGCTGTTCCTGCCCTAAAGATGGGTGTGCGGGCTCATCAGGGGAACGTCGAGTGATACGCCATGCTTCGGTAGATGGCGCGAGGCTCCCGCGCAAATATTTTTGCAGAAGGGCCCGCTTGGCATCGGACATGTCTGGTGGGCCTGACGGCGCCGTTGTGTTTGGAAGCTCTTGCATGGGACTCGTGTTCGATTAGAACGGCGACGACAGATTAGGCAGCGTGCACCACCGGCTCCGTGGACCTCGCCTCGTAGAGGCGAAATGTTTATAGGCCCGACGACTAAGCTGTTGGCCCAGCTCCGTAGGAGCGTAACGTTCCTCTATTTCGCTCCTACGGAGCGCGGGATCAAGAAATCCGCCGGAACTATAAACATGTGGCTCCTACGGAGCTGCTGGGACTAGGCAGCGCTATGAAATGGACAGCCGCTTGGGATCGTCTCGATTCTCGGTTCGAGCGGCGCCGGCGCTTGACTGAATGTCATCGGCAGCGACATCAATCCCCTCAGCCCAAGATTATCCCGCCAGACGAGGGGGCCGGGCTCGAGCGTTAGATTGATCGTGTGACGCGCGATTGCTTCAAAGACCAACTGGCCTTCAATCCTCGCCAGCGCGGCTCCAAAACAGAAGTGACTGGCCCAGCCGAAAGCGAGATGCCGGTTATCCGTCCGGCCCAAATCGAGTCGATCAGGATCGGAAAATCTTTCCGGGTCGCGATTGGCGGCGCCCAACACCGCAATCACCGCCTGGCCTTTGCGTATCTGCTTGCCGCCGATTTCAGTATCCCGTGGCGCGATGCGCGCCGTGTGCTGGCTGGGGCTTTCGTAACGCAGCAACTCTTCCACGGCCGAGGGAGTAAGCGTCAGATCGTCCCGCAATCGCTGCAGCTGATCCGGATGCCGGAGCAGACTTAATACACCGTTACCAATGAGATTAGTCGTGGTCTCCTGGCCGCCGACCATGGTGACGATGCAGTTGGCGATAATCTCTTCTTCGGTCAGGCGGTCGCCGTCGATTTCTGCCGTCATGAATGAATTGATCAGTCCCGCGCGGGGTTCGCTCTTCATCCGTTGAATGGCCTCGCGAAAATACGCGGACATCTCTTCCACGCAGCGCAGGGTGCGCGCCGTTCGATCCGGGTTGTGTTGAAAGTTGCCCAGCACTTCGGCAAAGTCCGCTGACCATGATTTCAAATTGTCGCAATCGGACGTCGGCACGCCGAGCATTTCGGCAGTTACGATCGCCGGCATGGGGGCGGCGAGATCGTTGATCACATCCATCCGCCCAGCGCGCAGCAAAGGCTTCATCAAGTCGTCGACAATGTCCCGGATATGCGAACGCAGCACCTCGACCCTGGCAGGTGTGAAAGCCATCGACGCGAGACCGCGCAGACGCGTGTGCGCCGGTGCGTCCATGAACAGCATCTGCCGCATCATCACCTGGGCAATCGGGCCCAGCTCTGACAAACCCATGGCTGTGAATTGTTCCGGTGTGGGAGTCCGATCGGCCGAGAAGTCATGCAGCACTGTAATCACATCGGCGTATCGCGTCACCACCCAGGCGTGAAGATATGGGTCCCAATGGACCGGGTCTTCGGTGCGCAGTCGTTGATAAAGCGGATATGGATCAGCCAACACTTCGGGGTCGAGTAAGTGATATAAGCTGAGAGCGGGGGATGGCTTGTTTGTGGTGGTCATTGGTTTCTCTTCTAAAGATCATCTTCCATTTGGCATTTCTCATTTGCCATTGGCTGTTTATATGAGCTGCTCAACCGCGTGAACGGTTTCGCGACCAATGAGGTCAGTACCGGGAGCGATAGCGACCGGGTCTCGTCCTCCCCATCGTGGATCAGACTGGAGCGCTGCGACCCAGTCGCTACCGCTCCCGGTACTGACCTCACATTAGCCATCGAGAACACAAATGAAAACTGCTCCGGCTTCATGCCAACAGACGCTCAACCTCATCTTCGCTCATGCTTTCGACTCTGGCGACAATAAGCCGCTCAATCTCCGTTGAAAGTTCCGCAATCGTGGGGGTGTCGAAGAGCGTTCGCAGACCTAGTTCAACGCCAAAAGCGCCGCGAATCTTGGCGATTAGTTGAGTGCCCAGCAGAGAATGACCACCGAGCAGGAAGAAATTGTCTTCAACGCTAACTTCACTCAGATTCAGTAGCGCCGTCAGGATTTTGGCCAGTCTCTCCTCGATCGGAGTGCGGGGTTGAGTGAAGGGCTCATCACGCAGAGTGTTTTCAATACCAGGATTCGGCAACGCAGCGCGATCGACTTTTCCATTGGGCGTCAACGGCAAATTTGGCAGGCGAATAAAAACTGACGGCACCATATAGTCGGGCAGATCATTTTGCAGAAAACTGCGTAGTTCGGCCGCCGCGGGAGTTGTGCCGTTCCGCATTACTATGTAAGCGGCCAGCCGCTTTTCTGCACAGGAGCTACCACGGGCAACCACCACACTTGACTGTATCGATGGATGGCGGTCGAGCACCGCGACGATCTCGTTTGGCTCAATCCGGTAGCCGAGGATCTTGATTTGATTGTCGATGCGCCCGAGATATGCTAACTGCTCATCAGGCATCAGGCATACCAAATCCCCCGTCCGGTATAGACGAGCGTCTGACTCTGCACGGAATGGATCGCGAATGAACGCTTCGGCTGTGATGTCGGGCCGATTTAGATAGCCTCGCGCCACGCCGGCTCCGCCTATGTACAGCTCGCCCGTCATGCCCGGCGGTACCTCCTGAAGATTTTCGTCCAGGACATAGACCGTCGTGTTCGCGATCGGCCGGCCAATCGCCGGCAGCTTATTCATTCCGGCGCCGGGAAGGACTCGGCCGGAAGTAGCCACTACGGTGCACTCAGTTGGTCCGTAATTATTGACCAACTGGAAAGGCAATTCGGCTGACGGATAGCGATGCAGCGCATCCGCGCCGGTCAATAGAAAGCGTAAAGCCAGCTCTTTCGGCCACGTCAGAATCATTACGCGTTCAGCGAGCGCCGTCGGCAAGAAGCTGATTGAGATCTTTTTCAATACTATCCAATCGCGCAGCAGATCAGGCGAAACGCGAGTCTCGTCATCCGGCAACCACAGACTTGCCCCGGCTGTGAGGTACGGCCACACTTCCCAGACAGCCGCATCGAATCCCACACTGGCGAGATGGCTCGCCTTGTCGCGATGCGTCACTGCAAACTCGCGGCGATGCCAGAACACCAGATTCAAAAGGCTGTCGTGGGTAACCTGTACTCCCTTGGGTTGCCCGGTCGAGCCGGACGTGTAAATCACATAAGCAAGTTGCGCCGCACTCACTTCAACGAGAGGTGCTGTCTCAGGTTGAGAATCGATTTGAGCTCGATGGGAGTCGATGGTGATAACCTTCCAGGACCCGGTAGAAAACGTCTCAGCCATTCCCTGCTCGGTGATCAGCACCCGCGGCTCTGCTTCGTTCAGCATGAAAGATATCCGCTCAACCGGATAAGCCGGATCGATTGGCAGATAGGCGCCGCCTGCTTTCAGAACCGCTAAAGCGCAAATCACTGTTTGCGGCGAGCGGTTCATGCAAAGACCGACAATCATTTCGCGTTCGACACCGAGGCTGATTAGGTAATGGGCTAGTTGGTTGGCTCGCTCGTCCAGTTCTCGATAAGTAATCGTCTTGCCGCCAGCCGAAACTGCCGGCGCGTCAGGTGTAGCGGCTGCCCGAGCGGCCACTAATTGTGGGACGCAACGATCATTCGGATAGTCTTGCCGGGGAGTGCTCGACGCCGCACTCGAAAGCAAAGCTGCCGCCGGGTTTAGAAACGTTTCCGCTGAGTTGGCTGGGGTAAAGGAAGTCGAGATCGTAGTCAAAAGTTTTTGGACACCTTTCAGGCAATCTTTCCTCCACGGATTAAATGACTAATACCAAGCCATATCCGGGCCTGCTACCCACTTCGAACTCCATCGCAAGAGTGGATTTCGCTTGCTTTAGTTAGCCCGACAACCCATCACGATCGAAGAATTAAGACGATAACGGTCGAAAGAGTTAGGAAGAAATGTTCGAATTCACCGTGACGGCCCTGAATCGGGAATCCAAATCGCACTTTTTCTTGGCTTTTCTGGCAAGTGGCTCTCTTTGCGATTTTCTTACCAACAAGAAGTCTTAGGTTTGACAGGAGGTCACTGAGTTGATCGCTGGGATTTTTTTGTTCTCAATTTTAACGTCTTTCGCGGGGCGGCTGACAGATCTGAACGAACGGCTCCTGCTGCTCGTCAATAGTGTGGCCGGGCATTCGTGGTTGTTCGACAATGTATCTGCCTTTTTCCGCGACAATGATCTGGCCAAGGCCGGAATCATTGGTTGTTGCTTCCTGGCCGCCTGGTATGGAGGGAAATCCAGTGATGGCACGAATGCGCGGCGCAGAATTCTAATCACCACATTGATCGCAGCCGTCTTTGTCATCACTACAACCAAAGTCCTTTCGCACACGATCTTTCTGCCTCGACCCGAAATCCAATCGCAAAAGATCTATCGACTTGAGGGAGATCAACTCGTCGAGATGAAGCGCATACCCGTGCGCATTCCGCTGGACGAAACCAGCCAGAAGGAATATCGCGCGCTGCAAAGCGGCGATTTGGACACCAGCGACCTCGGTTCATTCCCGAGCGATCATGCGGGCTTCTTCATCGCGACCTCTCTCGGTATCTGGCTCGCGTCCCGGCGGCTGGGCTGGCTCGCGCTCGGCTGGACCTTCTTTGTAATCCTCGTCGGAAAAATGATTGGTGCTCAGCATACGCCGTTGGACATTGCTGCCGGCGCTGCCGTGGCGGTCGGAGAGTTAGCGGTCATTCAATATGTCGTAAGAAAGAGATTCAGCGGGTGGCTCGATAAACTGAGCGGGTTGACGCTGCGGTACGGTGCGCTCTCCAGCGCCCTCATTTTCCTGGTCGCATTTGAAGTCTCCAGCACGATGATTCACATCAGAGCGTTTCTCGGATTGCTCGCTGCGATGCGAAAGCACGTCCTTCTGGGAATGGGTTGAGTTGCATAAGAAAGCAATCGCCCAAACTTCAGGTTGGCCTTACATACGGATAAGCTTATGAAAAGAACCAGCATCGCAATTATCGTTTGCGGCCTCGTCTTTCTGACTTCCTGCAAGCTGCAGAAAGAAGGCCTCGTGATCATGACTGACGCCTCCTACAAAGCGAAGGTCTTTGCCACGAGTAGAGCCGGCTTTGGATCGCCCGATGGATTGTTATGGCGCAACGGCAAGCTTTACCTCGCTAACGAGGGCAGCGATGCGCTCGAAGTCTGGAGTAAGGCGGACGGACTAAAACGCCTGGCCGACGCCAGGCTGGGAATCCTTTCGCCAGAAGATCTCGTGATGGATAAGGAGGGTAATGTCTTCTTTACTGATGATGACGCCGGCGGGCTTTGGGAAGTCGATTCGAAGGGAAGCGCACATCTGATTGCCGGAAAAGACAAGGGGCTGATCTCGACCGAAGGCATCGCGCTCGCTCTGGACGGTTCGCTTCTGGTCGGAGACGGCGAACAGCACGAAGTCTTCCGTGTTACCCGGGACGGCAATGTCTCTGAGTTTCTCGGAAAAGAATATGGGATGACCAAGCCCGAGAGCATGGTCTTTGACGACAACGGCAACCTGTACATCGCGGACAATGAAGACAACGTTCTCTACTTATTGGACGGCAATCACAAGCTTCATCGGATCGTCGATCGCAAGGAGTCGTTTTCGCCAGAGACGATCTTTTTTTCCAAAGGCTCGCTTTATATCACCGATAGTCATAATGGCAAGCTCTACGTTTACACGCCTAACGAAGAACTAAAGACGATCGCGGCGTTTAGTGGGCAGCTCAAAAACGTCCAGGGCGTTACCCTCGACGATCAGGGAGATATTTACATCAGCGTGCAGAGCGATCTGAAACATAAGATAGGTAGCATCATCGAAATCAGCAAGGAAAGCGCTCAAGTAGCCCAGAGATAGTTCGCCCGGCCCGGGCGATCAAACAATCAAACATGTCCCAAGCATTCGTCGAGAAACCAATCCTCGAGTCTGGATCCTTTAGCGATCTTCCAACTCGGGAGAGTCTGGCCCAATTTCGTGGTCCACAGATCAGCCAATTTACCGAGCGGATGCTGCCACGCTTATTTGAAGAGCAGGCAGCACGATCAGCCGAGAAAATTGCGGTAACCTGTGACGATTTGTCGCTCACCTATCGGGAGTTGAACGCGCGCGCCAACCAGCTGGCGCGTCATCTGCGCGCCCAGGGAGTCGGCCGTGAATCGCTCGTCGGCATCTGCGTCGATCGTTCTTTGGAGATGGCAGTCGGGATTCTGGGAATTCTCAAAGCCGGCGGAGCTTATTTGCCGCTTGATCCGGATTATCCCGCAGAGCGTTTGGCGTTCATGCTCACCGATGCGCGGCCGTCGCTGGTGCTTACTAAAGCCGAACTTGCGAGTCATCTTCCGCAACGTGAGATCGTTTTACTCGATAGCGACTGGCCGGCGATTGCCGAAAACCCGGATGTGAACCTGCCCGAAACGCCGCGCGCAAACGATCTTGCTTATGTGATTTACACTTCGGGCTCAACCGGCGAACCCAAGGGGGTAATGATCGAGCATGGCAATCTGGCAAACTATTTGCTCGCCCTCAATCACGAGCTCCAGATCACCGGCGATGATTTGTACCTCCACACGGCTTCGTTGGCCTTCTCGTCATCGCGCCGGCAATTGATGCTGCCGCTGTCACAAGGCGCCACCGTCGTAATTGCGACCTCTGACCAGCGCCAGGATCCTCTGGCCCTGTTTGAAATGATCAAGGACCGCGGCGTAACGGTGATGGACGCCGTGCCGTCGTTCTGGCGTAGCTGTACTTCAATGCTCGAGGGGTTGGACCATGAACAGCGACAGGGCCTGCTGGATAATGGTTTGCGCCTGATGCTTTCCGCCAGCGAGCCGCTCTTATCCGACATCCCGCAGGCCTGGATGTCGCGGTTTGGCCACCCCGCCCGTCACGTACACATGTTCGGCCAGACTGAGACGGCCGGCATCGTATCGCTCTATCAAGTTCCAGACGACATCAGTGACGAGTTGAAGTTCTTGCCGATTGGTAAGCCGATCGCCAACAGCGAAATGTACATCTTGAATCTGGACCAGCAGCACTGCCCAGTGGATGTCGCTGGCGAGCTTTACATCGGTGGCGCCGGGGTGGGCCGCGGTTACCTGAACCGTCCGGAACTGACGGCAGAGAAATTCATTCCGCATCCCTTCGAGGGCCAGGACGGCGTGCGGCTTTATCGCACCGGCGATTGGGCAAAGTATCGGGCTGATGGTCAGATCGAATTTGCCGGCCGGCGTGACCAGCAAGTGAAGTTACGCGGCTTTCGGATCGAGCTGGGCGAAGTTGAAACGGCTTTGGCGAGGCATCCTTCGATCAGGGAGAGTGTGGTCATCACCCGGGCAGATAACGCCGCCGGCACGAGACTGCTCGCCTTTTTTGTCGCTAACGGTTCATCTGATTCCGCGCCGAACGCCGGGGAGTTGCGCAGTTTTCTGCGCGACCATTTGCCCGAGTACGCAATTCCGGCGGTGTTCGTGCAAATGGATGCGCTGCCCTTATCCGCCAACGGAAAAGTCAATCGGCTCTCGTTGCCTGATCCAGAGAAAGCGAGGCCAAATCTTTCGAGCGATTACGTTGCCCCGCACACCCTCGCTGAGAAGCGTCTGGCCGCCGTTTGGAGTGAGGTGTTGCGGCAGGAACGCATTGGCGTCAACGACAACTTCTTTGAGTTGGGCGGCCATTCTTTGTTGGCAGCCCAGGTCGTAGCCCGCGTCCGGGCTGAATTCAGGATCGAAATCGCGCTGCGAGTGTTGTTCGAATTTCCAACCATAGCGTTAATGGCCGGCGCCTTTAAGAATCTGGCCACGTCAGACCGCGAGTTATTGTGCGAAACCATTGATCCACACGTGCTCGAAGGGAACGTGCCCCTCTCGTTCACTCAGCAACAGTTTTGGTTACTGGATCAGGCTGAACCAGAGTCTGGTTACAACGTTTGCACCGCGGTCAGGATTAAAGGCCCGCTTGCAGTTCAAGAGCTAAAGCTGGCGCTGCAAACGATTGTCGAGCGTCATGAAATTCTGCGCACCAACGTCTTGATGAATGACGGTGAGCCGGTCCAGATAATCGCGCCGTTGATGCGATTACCGTTCGAGGTTCTTGATCTACAACAACCTTCGGCGGCTGGACGCGAAACCGAAATCCAGGAAATAGCAGCGGCTGAGTCAGAAACGCATTTCGATCTTAGCGACGGCCCGTTGATACGCGTCAAGTTGCTGAAGGCCGGCGCAGACGAGCATATCTTGCTCATTACAATTCATCATTTCGTTTTTGATGGATGGTCCGTTGGCGTCCTGTTAAAGGAACTGGCAATTTTTTACCGGGACTCGCTGGCAGGGCGCCCGGCATCTTTGCCGCCGATGAGAATTCAGTATGCCGACTTTGCTCTATGGCAACGTCGCAAGCTTCAGGGCCCCTGGTTCGAGCGACAATTGGAGTACTGGAAAAAGCAGCTTGCGGGCGCTTCACCTATGCTCGACCTTCCCACCGACCATTCGCGAACTCAACGGAATCTTGTTAAAAGCGCACAGGAGTCGATCCTGCTGTCTAGGAATCTGAGCGAAGCTCTCAAAACGCTGAGCCGGCAGGAAGGCGCGACATTATTCATGACTCTGTTGGCGGCCTTTCAAACACTGCTATTTCGCTACAGTGGGCAGGAAGACATCGTCGTCGGCTCGCCGATTGCGGGCCGCACGATGCTGGAAACGGAAAATCTGATTGGTGCGTTCGTAAATACCCTGGTCCTCCGCGCAGACTTCGCGGGAAACCCATCCTTTCGTGAATTTCTCACCAGGGTACGAGAGACCACCCTCGGTGCGTTTTCGAATCAGGATGTGCCGTTTGAAAAGTTAGTCGAAGAGCTTAATCCGGAACGCCGAATGAATCGCACGCCTTTGTTTCAAGCGATGTTTGCGCTGCAGAACAGTCCGACGCCGGAGATGGCGGTTGAGGGGTTGGCATTAAGGCGGCTCAAACTATCAAGCACGAACGTAAAGTTCGATCTGACGCTGGAAGCTGATGAAGAGCCGAAAGGAATGAGCCTTCGCTTCGAATACAACGCGGAACTATTCACGCCACGGACGATCAGACGCATGCTCGCCCATCTTGAGAATCTGCTGAATGCGATAGTCGCTGACCCATCTCAGCGCGTCAGAAATCTGACACTACTAACCGAGCCAGAGCGGAGGCAACTCATAGGTGAATGGAGTGGCGTTACGCTTCCGTTCCCTGAGCATAGCTGCATCCACACCTTATTCGAAGCGCAGGTGGAAAGAACACCGGACGCGATCGCGGCAGAGTTTCGCGGTGAGCAGGTTTCGTATCGGCAGCTCAACAACCGCGCCAACCAACTGGCCCACTCCTTGAGAAACCACGGAGTTGGCCCTGACACTTTAGTTGGGATTTGTGTCGAGCGCTCGCTCGAGATGTTGGCTGGCATGCTGGGGGTGCTCAAAGCCGGCGGTGCTTATGTTCCACTTGATCCAGCGTATCCTGCCGATCGTCTTGCCTTCATGATCGAGGATGCCGGGCTGTCTCTCGTCCTCACACAGGAGCGTCTGACCAGTGAGATTCCAGCCGGTCGGGCAACGCTATTTTGCCTCGATAAAGACTGGGAAAGCATCGCGCGAGAAAGCGAGACGAATCCGCCCCTTACGGTCGCGTCGTCGAATCTGGCGTATGTGATTTACACATCCGGCTCAACCGGAAATCCCAAAGGCGTAATGATCGAGCATCGATCGCTGGTGAACTTCGCCGTTACCGCGGCAGCGGCTTATAAGATCGAACCGGCTGATCGGGTCCTGCAATTCGCTTCGCTCTGTTTCGATATCAGCGTGGAAGAAATCTATCCAGCCCTGACGCACGGCGCTACGGTCGTGCTGCGAACTGATGAAATGATCAGCTCCGCGCGCGACTTCATGCATTACTGCGAAGAGTGGCGACTGACAGTTCTGGATTTGCCAACCGCATACTGGCATGACCTAACGGACGCATTAAGCGATGAAGAGTTGGATCTGCCCGCTCAGGTGCGTCTCGTGATCATCGGCGGTGAAAAAGCCTCTTTAGATCGCGTCGTCATTTGGCAAAGACTCGTGTCGGAAAATGTGCGGCTGGTGAACACATATGGCCCAACGGAGACAACTGTCGCGGCCACGATGTGCGACTTGCGTCCGCAGGATGAAAGTACCAGGATCGGCGCCGTGCCGATCGGCCGGCCGTTCGCGAATGCGACAGTTTACCTGCTGGATGAATCACTGCGGCCAGTGCCCATCGGAGTTCCGGGTGAGTTGCACGTCGGCGGCGCAACCGGAGACCTGGTCCGCTACCGGCCAGACGGAAACATCGAGTTTCTGGGTCGGATGGACAACCAGGTCAAGATTCGCGGCTTCCGCGTCGAGCTCGAAGAGATCGAGCAAGCTCTCCGAAGGCACGCAAATGTATCTGAATGCGTAGTCGCTATGCGCGAAGACAGCGACGGCGACCGGCGTTTGATCGCTTATCTGGTTGGGGACCGAGACGCGCAACCGTCTGGCAGCGAGCTTCGTACCTTTCTGAAAGCAAAACTGCCTTCGTACATGCTGCCGGCGGCGTTTGAAATCATCGACGCGTTGCCGCTCACGCCGAATGGGAAGATTGATCGGCGAGCGTTGCCCGCACCACAGGCCCGTCCGGAGATCCACGCTGTTGCTTTGCCGGCCGATGAACTCGAACTAAAGCTGATCAGAATCTGGGAAAAGGTCCTGCGCCTGAATTCGATCGGCGTCGACGATAACTTCTTCGAAATCGGTGGACATTCGTTGCTGGCGGTTAGACTGTTCGCGCAAATTGAAAAATCATTTGGTCGAAATCTTCCCCTGGCGACGTTGTTTCAGGCGCCATCGGTCAAACAACTTGCTCGCGTGCTGCGCAAAGACGGTTGGCCGGCGCCGTGGTCTTCGCTCGTAATGATACAAGGCGGAAACAAGCGAACACCTTTCTTCTGCGTTCATGCTGCCGGCGGTAACGTGCTCGAATATCACGCTCTGGCGCGGCTGCTCGGCCCGGATCAGCCGTTCTATGGATTACAGTCGCAAGGTCTGGACGGAAAATCAGAGCCGCATACGAGTATCAGGGAGATGGCGGCGCATTACCTCAAAGAAATGCGTGAAGTACAGCCTGAAGGACCGTATCTGATCGGCGGCCGTTCATCAGGCGGCACGATCGCGTTTGAAATGGCATGTCAGCTTGCCGCCGAAGGGCAGAAGGTTGCGCTCCTGGCGCTGCTCGATACTTATCCGGCTGGGTACTTCAAACTATCGCCCGGTTCCGGATCTATTCCCCAGCGAGCCGGTCGCTACGCGCGAAAGCTCAAGTCGCATGCAATGAATCTGAGTCAGCTCGGCGCGGCGGAAAAAGTTGCTTACATTTGTCGCAAGCTCGCATACGCTCCAGAAAAAACTAAACACAAGCTTTATCGTCGCGCCTACAAGTTGTACCAACAGATGGGCAGGGCTTTGCCACCGGTTTTGAAGAACATCGAGGAGATCAACTTCGCCGCGGTAAAGGATTACGTGCCGCAAACGTATTCAGGAGGCGTGACACTTTTTCTGGCCAGCGATCTTACGGCTGGTTATGACTTGCAGGACGGCTGGCGAGAACTCGTTGACGGCAGCGTTGAAGCGCACGAAATCAGCGGTAATCATATCAACATGATCAATGAACCGCACGTGCGCAGGCTGGCGGAAAAGTTGAGAGGCTGCCTGGAAAAGACACAAGCAGATCACTCAACGGTCCGGCGCGCAGCCTAGGGCGCCGTTTCATTATTACTTTATCGGATGACGAAACCTGGAAAGTCCGACGGGTTGTCCGTTTATCCAGGCTATGGCGGCAGAAGTGTGTGAGGCGCAGTGAGTTCGAACAGTTCGCATCCTGCGTAACTGAGAATGATGACACAATGAAACGATTCCTTTGGTTCTCATCGATCTGCATCGTCTTTCTGGTTTTCCTTCCCGGCCAGACTTTCGCCCAGTGCACGGGCGAGCGCTGGTCGGTTAAGATCGGCACTGACGCGGATGCAACTCTGGTAAATCTTAGCTCGACAACTCCAACCACAATCGCATCGTTGACAGGTCTGGCGACCCCCAGCGCATTGCCCGACAACGGCCGAATCCAGCCCACGGAGACCACGACGTGGGTCTTAAATGCGACGCTCGTGAAATATGCGCGCGCGTTTGATGCCGACTACCACATGGTCTTTATGGATAGCGGCGGACGGACGATGATCGCGGAGATCCCGGATCCCGGTTGTGTCGATCCCGGCAGTCCGCTTGCCGCCGGCATCGCCCATGCGCGCGCACAGTTCGATGCGATGTTCACGGCGACGTCGACGTTTCAGAGCGCCAATGTGCCCGTGCAAATTACCGGTGTCGGGTTTTTTGATTACCTCGAAGGTCAGGAAGGCATCGCTCCCAATGGCATCGAACTTCATCCCATCATCGACATCAGTTTTGGTCCGAACTTCTCTCTGTCTGCCTCTGTATCATCTTTGACGGTTCCCCAGGCCGGAGCCGGATCGTTTACGATCGCTTCCAGCTTGTCAGGAAATTTCAATTCCGCGATCTCGCTTTCCGCATCAGGCTTGCCGTCCGGAGCGACAGCGAGTTTCAGTCCGGCTTCAATCGCAGCGCCCGGCTCCGGCTCATCCACTTTGACGATCTCGGCTGGGGTGACAACTCCTTTGGGTACATACAATGTTGTGGTCGACGGTTCGGGTGGTGGACAGACACATTCTGTGGCGATTAATTTGACGGTCAGTGCGGGTGGCAACACGACTCAGCAATTGTTGGGCAATCCGGGCTTTGAAAATGGACTGTCGAATCCTGCGCCGTGGACCGTTTCAGCAGGAGTGATTGATAACAGCAGTTTCGAAGCGACCCACACCGGATCGTGGAAAGCCTGGCTGGATGGTTACGGATCAACTCACACCGATACGCTTCTACAGCCGGTCAGCATTCCGTCAACGGCCGCCAGCGTAGGCCTCTCGTTCTGGCGGCACATCGACACGGCGGAGACTACGACCACCAAAGCCAATGACACCATGAAAGTGCAGGTGCGCAATTCAGCAGGCGCCGTCCTGGCGACCCTGGCGACGTATTCGAATCTAAATGCCGCCGCAGGTTATACGCAGGTAGCTTTTGACCTCACCGCTTACAAGGGACAGACGATTCAAATCTATCTGGTAGGGACCGAAAACCAGAATTTGAAAACGTCTTTCGTCGTGGACGACTTTGCTCTCAACGCTACGACTTCAGGTGGCTCGCCAGCCGACTTCGCGATGGCTGCAGCTCCGACGGCCTTAACAGTGACGGCCGGTAGTTCAGGCGCATCCACGATCACAAATACGATCACCGGAAGCTTCAATTCGACCGTTGCGCTTTCCGCCTCAGGCTTGCCGGCTGGAGCGACGGCGAGTTTCAATCCAACCTCTATCGCCGCACCCGGTTCGGGCTCGTCTACTCTTACGATCTCTGCGGGATCGTCAACCGCGCCCGGTACCTACGCTGTTGTCGCCAGCGGCTCAGGTGGGGGAAAGACACATTCCGCGACGATCAATTTGACCGTGAACGCGAGTGGCGGCGGTACCACTCAGCAGTTGCTTGGTAATCCAGGGTTTGAAAATGGATCCGGGAGTCCGGCGCCTTGGACTGTCACGGCGGCTGTGATTGATAACAGCAATTTCGAAGCAGCGCACACCGGACTGTGGAAAGCCTGGCTTAACGGCTATGGCTCAGTTCACACTGACACGCTCTGGCAACAGGTGAGCATTCCGGCGACCGCCAGCAGCGCCAACCTCTCATTCTGGCGGCACATCGACACCGCCGAGACCTCGACCACAACGGCCTATGACACATTGAAAGTGCAGGTCCGAAACTCGTCGGGCACGGTCCTTGCGACACTCGCCACGTATTCGAATCTCAACGCTGGTGCGGGCTATACTCAGGCATCTTTCGACCTTTCCGCGTATAAAGGACAAACGATTCAAGTCTATCTGGTAGGGACGGAAGATTCGAGCCTGAAGACTTCGTTCGTCGTGGACGACTTCCTGCTCAGCATCATCACGCCTTAGTTGCGTGGCCTGGAGTGAAGGGCTTGTGAAAGGGATTTATGAAACTCAATTCGGTTCTACTGGTCATGATGGTGGTTTCAGCCGGCGTGCAGGCGCAGCAACCAAGGCCCCGCGAAAGCTCTGACGATCAAACGCAATCCGTGACAAATGAAGATCGAGGACGGGCTTACCTCATTGCTGGAGACATGCCGATACTGTCTACCTCAGGAAATCACGACAAGGTAATCGCGGAGCCACAGCAGAACAGCATTTTCCTCGGCAGAGGTTGGGAGACAACACCTTTGCGCGTGCGCGAGCCAGAGCTGGCGAACCTCCTGGCCCACGTAAGTGATCAATCTCAGTTAAGCGCACTCGACGAACGGGGAATAAAGAATTTCTTTTCGGCAACTTCAAGTCAGGAGACCTACAATGGTGCTACCGGCGACCGCACCATTTCTGATTTGGCAATCCAAGGCGTGTTAGCTGCAATGCTCAAAGAAGGCTCGCTCCAAAGGCCGAACGCGAGCACGATTTTCGTTATCTTTCTGGATCCGGAACTGCATTCGACTCTGGGAACGATGATTGCCGGCAAGCATTACCTTGCATATCATAACTTCTTCAACGCCTCGGGAGTGAAGGTTCACTACGTCGTGGTCCCGTTTGAAGTTAACCAGAAGACGGCTTACCAGATTGCTCTGCGCGCATTTTTGGCCGCCGTTCTCAACCCCAACGGCGCGGGTTCCTAAAACTACGGCCACTGGAAAGCTGTGAAGCAATCGAATCCTTATGGACTTCGGATGATCCTGCCCCTGGTTTTTCTTGTCACTCTCTTCAGCGGTTGCACCAGTAACTCGGATTGCACCTTTGGCCACACTGCAGTAACGCGGTCCGTGATTCCCGAAGGCCTCGGCATCAACATCCATTTCACTGATCCCAAACCAGGCGAAGTCAAGATGATCGCTGATGCGGGCTTTCGCTGGATACGAATGGATTTCAAGTGGGACGTTACCGAACGCGAGCGGGGCCGCTACGATTTTGAAGAATACGATCGATTGATGAAGGCGCTCGACGAATATAAAATGAGCGCGCTGTTCATCCTCGACTATGGAAACCCGCTTTATGATAAGGGGGCCCCGCCGCGAACCGAGGAAACCCAACTGGCGTTCGCGCACTGGGCGGCGGCCGCGGCGAAACATTTTTCCAACCGCGGCGTGATGTGGGAAATCTACAACGAACCCAACAACCCTATGTTTTGGCCGCCGCGGCCGAACGTCGATGAATACGTCAAACTGGCCCTGGCGGTCGGCCGCGCGTTTCGATCCGAAGCACCGAATGAAAAGTTAATCGGCCCGGCCGTTTCGGCAATTGATTTTTCATTTCTTGAGTCGTGCTTTAAAGCAGGCTTGCTGGATTACTGGTCCGCCGTAACGGTTCACCCTTATCGACAGACGGATCCGGAAACTGCGGGGCTGGAATATTGCCGCCTGCGAAAGCTGATTCAACGTTACAGAACCCGGAGCGGGTTGAGACCGCCTCCAGGTTTGTCAGATAGAGAAATCCCGATCATTTCGGGTGAGTGGGGTTACTCATCGGCCTGGCGTGGTTTGACCGAAGAAAAGCAGGCAGCTTGCCTGGCGCGAGAGATGTTGACCAACATGGCCAATGGAATTCCGATCTCAATCTGGTACGACTGGCGCGACGACGGACCGGATCCCAGCGAGCCTGAACATCACTTCGGTCTCGTTAGCAATGCATACCAGGCTGGTCGTGATCAAATCTACCAGCCGAAGCCGGCCTATCGGGCAGCCCGGACTTTCAGCGACTACTTCAATGATTTTGTTTTCGAGAAACGTCTGGCGGTTGGTCGAGACGACGACTATGTACTGGTCTTTAGTAAGTCAGATGAGCGCCGGCTGGCGGCCTGGACCACCTCGGCTTCCGCCCATTACATCGACATTCCCATCGACAAAGGTGACTTCAAAGTCACACGACATACCGGTGAAAGCGCCGGGTCAGTGACAGCCAGTCCTGCCGGCATTTCAATCGAAGTGTCGACCCAACCGGTTTATTTCGGACGCAAGTGACAACAGTTATTATTAGTCGCCCACGGGCGGTGCGACGGTAAATTTCGCGCAAGATGCGCGGGTCACGATCACACCCACCCGCCTCATCATCGTTTTCTTTCCGTACTACTGCCTGCTTCGAGTGAAACTCCGTCGTACGGTCTTTTCATCACCACTGGACAATGCGATAGAAGGGGCGCATAAAGTTAGTCTGTGCACAAGCTGACAGTTAGCGCTGGCTGGCATGTCACTTGCCGGTTAGAATGGGCAAACCCAGGGACTTTTTGAAGGAGGAAACTAGTGAGCAAGAAAATCTGGATAGGAATGGTGATCACCGCTTTGGCGTTAGCGGCGGCCGCTTGTAGTTCGTCGAACGAATCAAACACGAATACGAACGCAAATTCGAATGCCAGCGACACGGCCACCACTACGACCACGACAACCGCACCGGACAATTCCGAGATAACCACTACCACCGATAAGAATGGTGTTAAGACTGAAACTCGCACGTTTAAGAACAACCCGCGGGTCTCCAGGGTTGTGGTGACGACCCGCAACGGTAACCGCACCGCGAAAGTTTATTCGGCAAGCGGCGAAGAGAAGGAGACAAGTGATCCTAACGTGCTCCAGACCAGTGGCGACGCGATAGCTGACGGAGCGGGCTGGGTCAAAGCCAAGTCCGTGACCGCGGCCGATAAGACCAAAGAAGGCGCCACGACTGTCGCTGACAAAACCGTGGACACCAGCAAGAAAGTCGCGAACAAAACGGTAGACACTTCCAAGACGGTCGTCGACAGAACCAAGGAAGGTGTCAAGAAGACTGGCAACGCAATCAAGAAAGTCATTACTCCATGAGCCCGAGTCAAACGGCGCGGTGATGAGAGGGCGGCAGTCGGCCGCTCTCTCTTTTTTATGTGGATGAGACTGATCAGACCAGATCTCTTAATACTCCTTTAAGGTAACCCGAGGTATACTGCCCGGCAATCGGCACCCTTCTGTTTCATGAGCGCCTGCCCAAGCCAGGCGGCGAACAAGGAGACTATATGAAGACAAATCCCGCGATCGACAAGGTGGGCAGACTCTTGCTGGCGGCTGCTCTACTGCCATCGGTATTAGCTGCACCAACGGCGCTCGCTCAGGATCGGCGAGGTGGTAGTGGCGGAAAGAGCAGTAGTTCAAGTAGCCGCAGTAGTAGCGGCGGTTCAAGTAGCCGGAGTAGCAGTAGCACCAGTCAAAGTCGAGGCGGCGGCGAAAGGCGGAGTAGCAGCGACAACGGCGGTCAAAGCCGTCGTAGCGCGAACAATGATCGCAGTGGTAGCGAGCGTCAAAGTCGAGATCGCGCCAATAATAGCGGCTCGGGGAACTGGAGTCGTAACCGAAACAAAGATCGCGATCGCGATCGCGATAAAGACCGCGAGCGAGGTCGCCATCATGATCGGGATAACAATCGGAGGCGGGACAATAATCGAGATCGAGACCGAGATCGGCTTCGCAATCGCCAATACGAAAGCACGAGGGTCTACAACTCTTCGAACTACGGCAACTATCGCTACAGTTCCGATGCCTATGAACGCGGCTATCAGGATGGCTTGTTTACCGGCGCCAGTGACGGCCGCCGGGGTCAAAGCTACGACCCTGACCGTTCTCATTTTTACAAGCAGGGCAGCTCTGGTTTCTTCTCGATCTTCGGCGCGCGCGATTCGTACCAGCAGGCATACAGGGACGGCTTTTTACGCGGCTACCAGGAAGGCTTCCAGAACTGGCAAAGCTATTTCATAGGCGGGAGTTTTCATCGTTAGTTTGCGCAGGGTTCGCTGGTTTTTCGCAGACTCAACTTTTGGATCGCGACGATATCTCGCTGTTGTCTCCAACTAGCTTCACTCGGGCTGTCGCTGTTATCATTCACCTCTCAAAAGCAAACCGCACCTTAGCGGTTGGGATTTTAGACTCATGAATGACTCAAGCCGTTTTACGATCATCTGTCCCTGCTGTGACGCGACGCTGACTGTTGATGCCGAAACCGGCACGCTTCTTTCACACGACGAAAAACATAAGCCGCTCGGTTCGTTTGAAGACATGGTCAAGGATCTCGACAAGCAGAAGCTGACTCGCGAGCAGATATTCGCGCAGGAAATGAGTTCTCATAAGGATCGCGGGCGGCTGCTGGAAGAAAAATTCCAGGAAGCCAAGAAGAAAGCCGAAAAAGACACCAAGGTTTACCGGAATCCGTTGGACTTGGATTAAGGAAGTCCAACCTGAACGGCTCAGGCGTTTAGAGTACCGACTTCAGTCGGGCATTATGTTTGAAGAAACCCCAACTGAAGTTGGTACTCTAAACGACTGTTAATGCCGAAGCACAATGAAGTTTAGGAGCCAGAAACGATGCGAAAACGTTTCCTAACAATCGTAATTGGCTGCGCTCTGATCGCGGCCGGAGTGATTGGCGCCGACGCCCAGACGAAAATGCCACAGCTGACTTTTCGCGAGCGCACGCTGGCGAATGGCCTGCAGGTATTGAGCGCCGTCGATAGGTCGAGTCCGACCGTGGCGATCAATGTCTGGTACCACGTCGGGTCGAAGGACGATCCCGATCAACGCAGTGGCTTTGCTCACCTGTTCGAGCACATCATGTTCAAGTCCACGAAAAACATGAAGGCTGAGATGATGGATCGCCTGACCGAGGACGTGGGCGGAAATAACAATGCCTACACTGCCGATGACGTTACGGTGTACTACGAAGTTGTGCCGTCGAACTATCTCGAAACTCTCCTGTGGGCCGAGGCCGATCGTCTTTCCGGTCTGACTGTCGATGAGGAAAGCTTTCATTCCGAGCGCGCAGTTGTCGAGGAAGAATTCCGGCAGAGCATTTTGGCGCCGCCCTATGGCAAGTTTTTCTATGCGATGGATCAAAAGTCCTACACCACGCATCCATACAAGCGTCCGACAATCGGCTCGATAGAAGATCTGGACGCGGCCACCGTGGAAAACGTGCAGAAGTTTCACGCAACCTATTACCGCCCTGACAATGCGACGCTATTAGTTGTCGGCGACTTCGATCCAAAACAATTCGACGCCTGGGTCGATAAGTACTTTGCGACGATTGCAAAACCGAATCTGCCTTTGCCGCGAGTGCAGACAATGGAGCCCGCACGGACCGGTGAAAAGAGATTCACCGTGTACGGCTCGAACGTGCCGCTACCAGGTGTGGGTATCACTTATCTGACTCCATCCGAAAGGAGTGAAGATGCGCCCGCGCTCACGATGGCTGACATCGTGCTCTCGCAGGGTCGTTCGTCTAGACTTTATCAGTCGCTCATCTATCAACAGCAGGTGGCGCAAAGCGCGAATGCGAATGCCGATTTGCGCGAAGACAACGGATTATTTCAATTGACTGCGATTGTGGCCGCCGGCAAAAAGCTGGAGGATGCCGAAGCCTCACTGCGGGCTGAAATTAAGAAGCTTCAAGACGCGCCTGTCTCAGCCGCCGAGCTCGAGAAGGCCAAGAACCAGATCATCACGAGTCAATTGCGTCAGCGAGAGACAAATCTTGGCAAAGCGCAGGCGCTTGGTCGGGCGGCGGTGTTGCTCGGGGATCCCAATCGGGTCAATACGGATCTCGAAAAGTTACAGGCCGTAACTGCCGCCGACATTCAACGGGTCGCGCAGAAGTATTTCACGGATCAAAACCGCTATGTTTTGTACTACCTGCCGGAATCTCAGCGTCCGCCGGCAACCGGCCGAAACAAGGCGCCGCGGAATGGCGAGCGGGGCAGTGGCCCGACCGTCAAGGAGGGCTCATGGGCCTCCATGAGAGTGAAAGGAGCCTACGCGAAATGAAAACAACGCCGATGAAACGTCGAGTGCTTACGCTGTTGCCAATCGCAATTCTCTCGTTCGCTTTGGGCGTGTTCGCCCAGGCGCCCCAGGCTACACCACCACCACCCACCGCTCCGCGGACGGTTCAATTTCCAAAGCCGATCGAGAAGACCCTGCCAAATGGTTTACGTGTGGTGGTGGTTCAACGGCCGGAAATGCCTTTGGTCAGTGCGCAACTTTTGCTTAAGAGCGGTGGGGAAGTGGATCCAGCCGAGGTTGCGGGCGCCGCCGATATGACCGCGGCGTTGCTCACCAGGGGCACGACGACCCGCAGCGCCACCCAGATAGCCGAAGCGATCGAGGCGTTGGGTGGTTCTATCAATTCAGGTGCGCGCTGGGACTCGTCGGCAGCGACCGTCGATGTCATGTCGTCGCGAATTGGACCGGCGCTGGATATTCTCGCTGATGTGGTTCGAAATCCGGCATTCAAAGACGAAGAGATAGATCGGCTGCGGCGACAGTATCTCAATAATTTGAAAGTCTCTCTGGGTCAGCCGGGAGCCATTGCCCGCTTAGCCGCTGCGCGGCTGGTCTATCGCGATGGGCCTTACGGTCATCCTCTTTCCGGAACACCCGAGTCCTTGCCACGCATCAAGCGCGACGATATTTCCAGACTGCATGGAATGTTTTATCGTCCGGACAATGCCATTCTTGTCATGGGCGGCGATATCACTCCGGAAAACGGATTTGCCATTGCCCAGAAATACTTTGGCGACTGGCAAAAGCCCGCGACTGAGTTGCCGCGAATGACCATGACAACTCCGGCGAGCGAAACCGGCAACCGTCGTGTGCTGGTGATTGATATGCCGGACGCGGGACAGTCAGCGGTGCTGGCGGTGCGCAGTGGGATCAATCGCAGCAGTCCGGATTACTTCCGCGGCATAGTTTCCAATTCGATTCTGAATGGCTATTCGGGACGCCTCAATTGGGAGATTCGCGTCAAGCGCGGCTTAAGTTATGGCGCAGGCAGCGCGCTCGACACTCGCCGGTGGGCCGGCTCATTTAGCGCTTCAGCGCAGACAAAGAACGAGTCGGGCGCGCAGGTGGCGTCGTTAACGCTGGCGGAAATTTCCAAGCTCGCGTCCGGCGATCTGCCGGACACTGAGCTGACTACGCGCAAGGCCAGTTTGAATGGCGGCTTCGCCCGTGGCCTCGAAACAACCGGCGGGCTCGTCAGTCAGATAAGTTCCTTGGCAATCTATGGGGTCAACTTTGATCAGATCAATCAATTCGTCAGCAGTGTGCAGGCCGTCAAAGCCCAGGACGTCAAGAACTTTGCCGCAACTCATCTCAACATCGACAGCACCAGCGTGATTGTTGTGGGCGACGCCAGGAAATTTCTACCGGAGCTGCAAAAAGCGTTTCCGCAGGTCGAGGTGATCAAGGTGAGCGATCTCGATCTTAATAGCGCCAGCCTGCGGCGTGCTGTCAGCAAGAACTAGTGTTCTCTCTGTGAGCCTCTGTGGTCCTCCGTGTCTCTGTGGTGAGTTATCGATTATTAACCACAGAGACACAGAGGACCACAGAGAAAGCACAGAGAATTCTATCTTTTAGATGCACCCAAATCTTCGCTCCTTCCTCGACCTCCTGCGCCGCGAAAAAGATCTCATTAGTATCGACACAGAGTTGGACCCCTATCTGGAACTCGCCGAAGTTCATCGCCGAGTGATCGAACGGAGCGGGCCGGCATTGCTTTTCACTCGAGTGAAGGGAAGTCGCTACCCGGTTGTCACAAACCTCTTTGGCACACCAAAACGAATTGAGCTCGCTTTTGGACCCACACCCGAGCACTTCGTCAAAGAGTTAGTCAGTATTGCCGAAGTGCTGCTGCCGCCTCAACGTTCTGAACTATGGAAACATCGATCTCTCGTTCGCGACTTTCTCAAGCTGGGCACAAAAGCTGTTTCCCGCGGGCCGGTGACGGAGATCATCGAACGACCCGGCCGCCTCGATAAATTGCCGGTGCTGACAACATGGCAGGAAGACGGCGGACCTTTCATCACTCTGCCGCTGGTCTATACCGAAAATCCGATCACCAGAAAGCATAACCTGGGCATTTATCGCATGCAGGTTTATGACGACCAGACGGCCGGCTTACATTGGCAGATTCAGAAAGGCGGAGGCTTTCACTATCGCGCGGCGGAAGAGCTGAACCAGCCGCTGCCGGTGACGGTTTTTCTGGGAGGACCACCAGCGCTGATGATCGCGGCGATTGCGCCACTGCCCGAGGATGTACCCGAGTTGGTGCTGGCGTCGCTGCTTCAGGGACAAAAGCTGAGGATGGCGAAGAATCCGTCGGGTGCACATCGTTTGGTCGCTGAAGCCGAATTTGCCTTGGTAGGTCATGCGCAACCGCATGAACGAAAGCCGGAAGGCCCGTTCGGTGATCATTATGGCTATTACTCTCTGCAGCATGAATATCCCGTCTTTCATTGCGACGCTATCGCTCATCGTCGCGACGCAATCTATCCCGCGACCGTAGTCGGAAAACCAAGGCAGGAAGATTTTTTCATCGGCGATTACCTTCAGTCGCTTCTATCGCCGCTGTTTCCGCTGGTGATGCCCGGGGTGCGTGATTTGTGGAGCTACGGCGAGACCGGGTTCCACTCACTGGCCGCGGCGATCGTGCGCGAACGTTACACGCGCGAAGCTCTGGTTGCGGGTTTTCGCATTCTGGGCGAAGGGCAACTGGCATTGACGAAATTCCTGATACTCACCGACACACCAATTGACCTTCGTGATTTTTCGCGCGTGTTGGAACATGTCCTGGCGCGCGTCCGCTGGGAGCGGGACTTCTTCATCTTCTCGAACACGTCTATGGACACGCTGGATTACACCAGCGGCAAAGTGAATGAAGGCAGTAAGGCAATCGTCATGGGCCTGGGCGATCCAATACGCGAGCTGCCGCGTGAGTTTAGCGGACAATTGCCCGCCGGGATCACGCGCGCGGAAGTTTTCTGTGGCGGCTGTCTGGTTCTGGAGGGTGCGCCCTATTTAAATGAACCGAATCAGGCTGCGCGGCTCGCGCCTGAAGCAGTTTTCGCGGAATGGCCTCTGCTGATCCTGCACGACGATGCTGGGGTCGCGCGTTCTGCAAGCGACTTCCTGTGGTCGACCTGGACGCGTTTTGAACCCGCGGGCGACATCTATGCTTCCGAGAGCAGGGTTGTGCGTCACCATCTTGCATATCGTGGGCCGGTCGTCATCGACGCGCGCAGGAAACCGAGTTTGCCGGATGAGTTGGTTGTTCGTGACGACATTGCCAAACTGGTAGACCGACGCTGGCGCGACTATTTTCCGAACGCTTTGCAAAAGCAACGCACTGGTTAGCTGAGAGATGCCCGCCACAAATAAGATCAGAAGAGCCATTCGCGCCTTCGGCTGGCTGATCCTATTGTTGATTGTCGGCTGCGGCCTTTACGGGTTCTTGATCGAGCCCAATCGCCTGGTCGTTCATCAGGAAACCATCGTAATCGATAACTGGCCGAGAGAACTCAGCGGTTTGCGCATAGCGTTGATTGGCGACATTCATACGGGCGGGCCATTCATCAACGATAAGAAGCTAAACCGGATAGTTGAGCTGACGAATCAGCAGCATCCCGATTTGATCGTGCTGCTCGGCGATTATATGTCCCCGAATAAGTGGCACAGCCACAGGGTCGAACCGGAAGTTACCGCAGCGCATCTGAAGAGTCTTAAGGCTCCGCTCGGGGTGTACGCAATCCTTGGCAATCACGATTGGTATTACAACGGCTCTAAAGTTCGAGGCGCACTTGAACAGGTCGGAATTCCCGTCCTGGAAGATGAAGTTGCAGAAGTTAAGTGGCGAAACGTTTCTTTCTGGCTGGTAGGCCTGGCCGATCTTTGGACCAGACCTCAGCACGTTGCCGACACCATTGCCAAGGTACCCAAGGGCGCGACGATGATCGCGTTGACTCATAATCCGGATGTTTTTACACAACTCCCAAAGAGTGTGCCGCTGATGCTGGCCGCGCACACGCACGGAGGGCAGGTTAAGTTGCCGATAATTGGAACACCGATAGTGCCCTCGTACTTCGGCCCAAAATATACTGCGGGCCACGTATTCGAAGAGGATCACCACCTGTTTGTAACTACAGGTATTGGTACAAGTCTTCTGCCCGTCCGCTTTCGCGTCCCACCCGAAATAGCGATTGTGACAATCGTGGCCCCATCCGATCGTTAGTAGATAGACGTCGCACGCAATCTCATCCGCTTCTACGATTCGGACTCACTGACCAGTCAAGTGCGAGAGATGTTAGTACTTATGGACCGACCACCATTACATTGAACTGTGCTCCAGTCGCAATATCTCCGCCCGCTAAAATCCAGCGCCCGGCGGGACAAGTCCCGAAAGTCGCGCTTCCGGTATAGGTCAAGTTCAAATTTGAATTGGGATTGGTATTTGATCGATCGCCGTTAATTCCGACTATGGCCGTAACAAATATCAACGCAGATGCATTCCCGTTTATCGATGGGTTATCCATGACACTAAAGTTGTTGAATGGACCACACGTGTTAGCGACAGTGCGCGTGTGCCTGAAAGTTACTATGTTAGCCCCAGGTCCCGGGGGCCCTTGGGGTCCCGCTGGTCCCTGAGGCCCAGCTGGCCCCTGGGGCCCGGTAATGTTCCAGCTAATTGAAGTCTCGTGGTTCCGGCAATCGCTGGGAGAGTTGACACGGCGAAGTTCGCCGTTCGTGTCGTTATAGCAACCCTGAATCGTGCCTGGCGGCGGGGCCGCAAACACTGTGACAAAAGCTATCAGCGCCGCGGCAGACAGGCAGAGAAACAAACAAATCATCGTTAGAGGATTATCCTTGAACTTATTCATTGGAAGAACTCCTTTCAGGACGTTTGTATTTGATGGAGTGATGTGATGAAGATCATCTCAACGCTAAACCCGGACGCGCGAATTCTAGCATCGATAATCACAAAAGCAATTTATCTTTGACTCATAGTTGCTCGACATCGGATTTGCTCGGCGTAAGCGGGATTCTAGCTTTGGGCCTCCCTGGAGCGCTTCGACCAGTGCCAAAGACCGCCCGTGATCTCAACAGGAAGACGATAGCCCAGTTGGCGTGCGAGCATGACAATCTGCCCGCGATGGTGACCCTCATGTGCGACGAAATAGGTTAGGACATGCCCAACGTCCAGAGGAAGGTTGCGCCAGACATACGACGAGGAGGCTGGGATCGTGCCACCTTCGTCACAACCGAGCGTCAGCAAACTGAGAATGCCGCGGCTGCTGCGGCCGAGTGCCGGAATCAGCTCCTTTGGTTCAACCTTGTGTCGATTGACGGCTCGCGGCGCCACGATGCCGTGCTCCTTTCCCAGCGTCTTGATCCACATACACCGAGCATTGTGCATGTGGCCGGCGATCATCCGAACGGTTCGTCGGGGAGCCCCCGGCACTGTGGCTCCCCAAAGCTCTTCGGGTAGGTGCTCGATCAGGAAGACGGTGACGCGGTTGTTGGTTCGCCACGCGGCAAGCAGGGTATCTCGGTGGTCAAGTGCAGAGGACATCACGACACTTCAAAGAGTAAAACAGCTGACGCCGAACGTTAGAGTTGATCGGGGCGGCGATTACGTTCGAATGTACCAATCAAGTTACGAAACGCGCGCCCATCTTTCCATTTAGACGACTTGTTATTGGCGCGGTTGGCGACGTCGCGGGAGAGCCAATGCCAAATTGTAGCCGTCCAAGACTGTTGTTCCGATAAAGCATGACCGACATTCGAGCAACAATCAACAGTAAGAATATGGTGCCCGCAATTAATCCGGCTTACTCGGCAGTCGAATCGTAAATACCGCGCCTCCGTCTAAAGCGTTCGAGACGGTTAGTGTGCCGCCGTGCTCAGTGATCACTCGATGGGCTAAGGCCAGGCCGATGCCGTGGCCTCCGGTCTTGGTGGTGAAGAAAGGAATGAAGATCTTCTGCAAGTCTACGGGTGCGATGCCGTCGCCTGTGTCCGCAATCGAAATCGCTGCCCAATGTTTGCCTTGTTGGTCCTCGATTGAACTGCGAATGGTAACTCGGCGATCGGGCGTGTCGTCTGGAATTGCCTCGGCGGCGTTGCGGAGCAGATTAACCAGGACCTGACGCAACATGCGTGCGTCAGCCTGGATGTCGATCTTTTGATCGCGTTGCTCTTGAGTGTGACTGACGCCCTCGCTGACCGTCCCACCCCAGCCGGGCTGCCCGGCCGGGGACCCCGGCGTCGGGCTACTGCCCAGCTCGCTGACGTTCCTCGCGTTCTCCGAGTGAATTCTTGCGCTAGTCGGTTCACCGCCGAAACGCAGAGAGCGCAGAGGGGGCGCGGAGGAAGAAATTTCGATGATCAGTTTGACCCGATGCTCCTCAAACAGCGAGCTTACGTCTCGAGCACACTCTGCAATCAACTCCTTCAATGAAATCTCTTCAATCTGAAGCGGTTGCGGCCGTGCGAAATTGAGGAATGAAGTGGTCATCTCGGAAAGGTTTCTGACTTCCTGCAACAACGCGCCGGCAGCGGCCTTACCTTCTTCATCGCGATCGACGCTCTGCAGAAATTGCGCCAATCCGTGAAGGGCGGCCATCGCGTTCTTGAATTCGTGAGCCAGGCCCGCGGACATCTCGCCCAAACTCTCCAAATTTCGTTTCAAGGCGACCTGTTCCCGCAACCGAGTAACTTCAGTGATGTCGGTGATGAGACAAAGCGCGCCGCGCGCGCCTGAGGCGGGCACAGGATCGATCGGCGCGATGGTCGCGCCGAAACGCTTGCCTTGCCCCGAACCATTGATCGCCTCGATCTCTTCGCGCCGAAAAACACGCCCACTCTGGAGACAGGCCTCGACCAGCTTCGCCAGCGCGGGGATATTGGCGAAAATCGTCCGCACGTGCGTGCCCGAGGCGCTCAATTCATTGGCCAGCAGATCGCGCGCCGGGCCATTCGTCATCGTCGTATTGCCTGCGGCATCGAAGGCGATTAACCCGGTCGGCATGCTGGCGACGATCCGGTCGCTGAAGCGCTCGGCCGAGTCTGCTCGCGCGCTCGCCTGATCACCCAGACGCTTGAGTTCCACCTGTTGGTCCTGAAGTTGAGCGATGACCGATTGAAACGTCTCGAGCACGAACTCGGCTTCGTTTTGAGTTTTGCTGGTATGCGCGACGGGCGCTCGTTTTGCTTCGCCCAGCAGCTGACTATAAGGGCGCAGCAGGCCGCGCAGCAGCCACGCAATGAAAACGAGGCTGATGAAGAGCGTCACCACAAACGAGGTGAGTAGAAACGGGCGGTAGGCCACGGCGACATCCGGCGCCAGCGCGAAGATCGCAAAGATCATCACCGTGCCCAGCAGAAAAACGCCCGCTAGAATCGTAAAGAGAATTTGAGGGCGACTGGCTTGCATGTTCGGGTTAGTGTAGTGCCTCTAAAATTACTGTACAAACGGTCCCCGTCTTGCTCGTTGGTGAACAAGAGAAAAGCGGGGAAGATGACTCAATGTTTCGTGATTCTTCGTGTGAATTCGCGGATCGTCTTCTGCGGAACTCGAGCCGGTTGATAAGACGCTTAGGCCAAAGGCCGAGGCGATCCTGCGCCCAAGGTCGGAACTCCGAACCAACGGCGAAGACGGATCCTCGAAGTCCCACGAAACAGCTGAAAAAAAACTCAGCAATCTCAACTAAGAGAAATTCTAGTGAAATTGTGACGCGTACCAATCGATGATGCGCGCGCCGATCAGTAACGAAACCAGCGATCCGATTCCCAGGAAGATTCCAAAAGGTAACATCATCTGCAGATCGCGACTGCCGCGGCGCAACATCAGGGACACTCCGACCAGCGAACCGCTGAGAGCGCCGATGAGAATCGTGAGGATAGTTAGCCGCCACCCGAGATACGCCCCGACCATGAACATCATTTTTACGTCGCCCAACCCCATGGCTTCGACGCCGCGCAACTTTTCCCAAAGGAAACCCATTAACCACAGCGATCCGCCGCCCGCCAGTGCCCCTATGGCGGCGGCAATCAGTGAAACGACCCAGGCCGGATAAGTCGGAGGGAGAAGAGTGATCAATTGCGGCAGATCGTCGAAATGGCCCGGTCCAGTCAAATAGGGAACGACGGCGCGAGTTATCAATGCGAAAAGAATTCCGGGATAGGTAATTGCATTCGGCAAGATCATGTGTTCAGCGTCGATGAATATCAGCGCCAGAATCGAAGCCGCAAAGGCGAGATCGAACCCGAGTGCGAAAGACCAGCCGTCATGCCAGGTGACTGCGGCGAAGAGTAAACCGGTCAGGGCTTCGACCATCGGATAGCGCGACGAAATTGGGGCGCCGCATGCGCGACACTGTCCCCGCAAAATCAGATAGCTGAGGATCGGAATATTGTCGTAAGGCTTGATCTGAGCGCGGCACTTGGGACAACTGGAGTTGGGAAAGACGATCGATTGCTCGCGCGGCAACCGATGAATCACGACATTAAGAAAGCTGCCAATCATTGCCCCCATGATTCCCATCAACGCACAAGCGACGGGGAGTGGTAGAGGCAGGGGATTCTCGATCGAAAGGTCCATTCAGGAGGGCATTGTAGCGCGGCTCGGATAGGAGCGCCTACTGGTTTTCCAGTTTGTGTCTTAGCCGGGTTCCATTTTTTTCCCGGTCAGACAAGAACGATCCACGAAATCATACAAAACGACACGAATAAAAAAACAGTCCGCTTCATGTGTTTTCGTGGAGCTTTACCTCTGGAACGGCAAAGAACAACACCCCTGGCAACACCCGTTTCGAATCGTGTTCGTTTCACTTCTTCGCAGCACCGTCTCCTCGGTCTGCCCTTTGCAGGTCGGCGAGAATAGCGTGCTTTAATGCGGCATGGCGCCGGGCAAAGTCAGCGATTGTGAAGCCCGCACGGCCGTCGCGCCAGCCACCCTTCAAAAGAAAACTGCGTACAAAAGCAGCCGGTCCGGCAACCGCAGTGCGCCAGAACGAGGTTCGTTTGCCGTCGCGCATCATTTGCCGCGCGCCGAGCGGCGCATAACGCTCTTCGATCATCTGCCGGTGATGACCGCTGTCGCGCATCGAGTAGTGCAACAGATCGCCCTGAATCGTCCCCACTCGCGCGCCCGGATCCATCGCCACCGATTCATGAATCAGGCGTTCGCCCCAATGTCCTCGCGAGCGTCTAAAGAGCCGCAGTTGATAATCGGGATACCAGCCACCGCCACGAATCCACCGCCCCATATAAAACGCCCGCCGGGCCATGCGATACCCGTCCAGGAGCCCGGATTCATCACGCTTGCGCAACGCGCCAATTGCATTCTGCAATTCAGTTGAGACTCGTTCGTCGGCGTCGAGGCTGAAGATCCAATCGTGGCTGGCGGCGTCAACGGCGAACTGCTTCTGGGCTGAAAAGCCGGGCCATGGATTCACGATGACTCGGGCACCGCGTTGACCGGAAATTTCGCGGGTCGCGTCCGTCGACTCTGAATCCACGACTAGAATTTCGTCAGCCCAGGCGACGGACTCGCAGGCTGAGCGAATATTTTCAGCTTCGTTGAAGGTGATAATGGTCGCGGTGATCTTCATTGCCGATTGGCCGATTGCCATTTTTGGCGAGCCGGTAACTGGAGTATACACGGCTCAAATCGGCAATTGGCCATTGGCGATCTCAGATCTCAAATTTCAGATCTGAGATCTGAAGACCTAACAGGCTGCTGAAAACTAAGAACGATCCACGAAATCACACGAAGCAGCACGAAAAGAAACTCCTGGGTCGAGTTATTTCGTGTGCTTTCGTGGATCGTCCTGCTGCTTCCTGGAAAAGGAGGACGCCCTTTTTCACCAGCCTGCTAAGGCTTAGTGGGGTCGGTAACCACCACGTTGTTAACTCTGAGCGTCGCGGCGGTCGCACGTTGCAGATCAGCCAAAGCTTTATTGTAGTCAGTCTGAGCTTGCAGTTCATTCGTCCGTGCGGTGGTCAGCTCGTTCTGGCGCTGCAACAAAAGAAAAGTGGTTGAGCGACCTACTTCGTAAAGCTTCTGCTCACCGGCAAGTTGTTGTTCGGCGCTCTCTCTGGCCTGGCGCGAGGCGACCACACGCTTCTGCGCTGTATCGACAGCCTGAGCCGCATTCCGCACATCCATTTCGATCGCCTGATCCTGAGATCGGTAAGAGGCCCGGAGCTGCTCCCGCTGGATGCGAGCTCCGGCCAGGTTTGCTTCGGCCGTCTTATTATGGAGCGGGAAGGAGATCGCCACACCCACAGTTATATTGCGGGTACTAAAGCTTGCGAGGTTGCGCAGGTCCTGGCCATAACCACCGATGAGATTGGAAGGCGCGCCGCTTACCGCGGTGTTAGGAACTACCGCAAGCGGTAAGCCGGCTTGGGTTCGCAGCGCCTGTACTTGCGACAACAGGAAGGCGCTCGAACTTGATGTCGAACTCCCGGAGATCAAAGGCACCTGGCTACCGGCGGGCAGGCCAATCGCTGTTCCTGCCAGGCCGGTTGAAGCCACCGTTGACTGAATATCAACTTGGGGTAGGGTCTGGTTCTTGAAGTACTGAAGGTCGACCGTATTGATGTCCTTTTGCAGATCGAGCCGGCGCAGTTCGGGTCGATTCTTGTGCGCTTCGTCGAGCGCGGCGGTAAGGTTGACGGGTGACAAGTCGAACGCGGGCGTGTCCGTCGGAGTAATCTGGGCCGACCACTCGGGGGCTATCGGATCGCGCAGCATAAGCTGCTTCAAAGTATTCTCTGACTGCGAAACCGTTTGCGTCGCGATGAAAAGATTCGCTTCCCGGGTGGCGATGTCGGTTTGTACCTGCGCCCGATCCAGCGGCGCTTTTGCACCCGCGGCGATCTGAGCTTCAATGTTCTGCATGTTTTGGCGCGACAAGTTCAGACTGTCGAGCTGGTTCTGCTGATTGCGCAGGGCGAAAACCAGATTCCAATAAGCCGCTTGCACCTGCGCTATGATGGCAATGGTGCGCGCGCGAAAGTCCGAATCAGTTTGCTCGAGCCGCTTTTTCTGAACGCGAATAGCGTGTCGGTTAGCGTCAATTGAACGGTTGCGCAGGAGTGGCTGATTTATCTGCAGCGAGAGGTTGGATGAGTAATACGGATTAATCAAACTAAAGCTATTGCTGGTATTCACGTGGCTGTTGGCAAACGAGAGAGTATAGGTGCCGCCGCCCTTCTCAAATGATTTAGTGATCGAAGGACTTAGATTAAGAGTGGTAGTCTTCGTCTTGCCCGTTGAACCCGAGCCACCGAGCGAACTCTGCTGCGGCGTGATGTTCTGAATGATCTGGGGCGTGACACTGAAGATTGGCTCGTAAACGCCCTGAAGCGAGATCAGTTGCTGTTCGGCAAAACGGACGTCGCACCACGTTGCTGCTCTGGATTCCAACGCGGGTCAGATCCGGGAGCGGCGGTAATGGCTGCGCCTGAACGTCAGGAAAATTTGGCTGCCGCGGCTCCTGCAGGTTCGGATCGACTGGTGTCGGCTGGGGCGTTGCCGGCGTAACCGTCGTCCCCGGCGGTGCGGTGGGCGGCGGCAACGTTTGTCCGGGTATCTGCGGCTGGCCGGGTGGCTGCGTGGCAGGGTTCACCGGCGTGGGACTGGGCGTCTGCGCCAGCGCCGCGCTGAAACACGCCAAAACAAAAAGCGCCAGGACTAGCGCTCTGGTTAATGCCCGAGGCAACTGATTCGACATCTAGGGTGCTCCTCAAAAAAGAACTGTTGTTTTTTCGCAACGGCGCCTGCGTTTACGAACAGACTGATAGCGCCGGGTCACTCGATACTACGTCATCAGACTATACCCGGTTTCAAAAACATGCCGCAACGACGGCTTTTCAATGCCATAGCACATTCGCGAACGAGGCCGGTGATGTAATGTCCGAATTGAAAACTGAGCGAAGAGGGAAACAAGTAGCATGCCTCGCTTGACACTTGCAGACTCGCTGCATAATCTTCCTTATTCTATTGGATGCATACTATTGGATCCTGGATTTCACGTTTCGGATTTGGGATCGCTCGTCCCCGGTTATGGGATCCTGAGCCTCACGGGGGATTTGTGTGATCGCAATTACCAATGCGCCCACCAGTCGACGAATGACTTCAAGGAGGGCGTGCTGAGGCTACCCGGCGGCCGTAATCCACGGGACAGAATCGGAATCGAGAAGGAGATAAAGCATGGCGGTGAAGGTTGGCATTAACGGATTTGGCCGGATAGGCCGAAACATTTTTCGCACAGCACTGGGCGACAACGAGATTGACTTTGTCGCGGTCAATGACATAACGGATACGAATACGCTGGCGCACTTGCTTAAATACGATTCAGTGCTGGGGAATCTGCACCATGACATCTCTGAGTCTGAAAATGGAATTACCGTTGAGGGAGAAGAGTTCCGCGTGTTCTCTGAGCGCGATCCCGCACTGATCCCCTGGGAATCCGTGGGCGCCGAGATCGTCATCGAATCAACCGGCCGGTTCACCAAAGCAGAAGACGCCAGAAAGCACTTACGTGGCAGCGTCAAGAAGGTAATCATCTCCGCGCCGGCCAAGAACGAAGACATTACGATCGTGCTGGGCGTGAATCAACAGAAGTATGAGCCAGGGGCGCATCACATCATCTCGAACGCTTCCTGTACAACCAACTGCCTGGCGCCCGTGGCTAAAGTCATTCATGAAAAGTTTGGCATTCGTAATGCCCAGATGACTACGATTCACTCGTACACCAATGACCAGCAGCTGCTTGATTTGCCGCACAAGGATTTGCGCCGGGCTCGGGCTGCCGGCCTGAACATGATTCCTACTTCTACCGGCGCGGCCAAGGCGGTGGCCTTGGTGCTGCCCGAATTGAAAGGGAAGTTTGACGGCATCAGCGTGCGCGTGCCGACGCCCAACGTGTCGCTGGTCGATGTTGTGATTGACGTCGACAAGGAGACGAGTAGCGAAGAGGTTAACCGCGCTCTGAAGGACGCCGCCAACGGAGACTTGAAAGGGATCCTGGCCTTCAGCGAAGAACCTCTGGTTTCGTCAGACTTTAAGCAGAACCCTAACTCGTCGATTGTCGATGCCGAATACACCAAAGTAATCGGTGGTCACATGATCAAGATACTTTCCTGGTACGACAACGAGTGGGGCTATTCGTGCCGCGTGCGGGACCTGGTGAAGTACATCGCCGCGAAGGGACTGTAATTCTCGCTCTAAATTCTTAGTGCGATTTTCGCGTGAGTTCGTGGATCTCTTTTTGGTGGCGTAAGGACGATCCACGAAATAACACGAAACAAGACGAAAGCCGAGTCGCAGCGAAGTTGCCGAAACAGAAACGCAGAAATGCCTAAGCTTTCCATTAAGGATCTTGACCTGAAGGGCCGGCCGGTCTTTATCCGCGTAGACTTCAACGTTCCGATCAAAGACGGCAGAGTCGAAGATGACACGCGCATCCGCGCTGCAATCCCCACGATTAGCTACGCTACTGAACATGGCGCGCGAGTGATCCTCTCGTCGCATTTGGGCCGGCCGAAAGGTCAGCGCGTAGATAAATACAGCTTGCGTCCGGTGGCGGAACATCTCGCTCAGTTGATTGACAGACCTGTGTCGTTTGCCATGGATTGCGTTGGAGATACCGCTAAGGAAAAAGTTGATGAATTGAAGGATGGTGAAGTTGTTCTACTCGAGAACCTTCGTTTCCATGCCGAAGAAGAAAAGAATGACGAAGCGTTTTCGCGGCAACTGGCGTCTCTGTGTGAACTCTATGTCAACGATGCTTTTGGAGCTGCCCATCGGGCCCACGCCTCAACCGTTGGAATCACAAAGTTCGTTCAGCAGGCGGCGGCCGGGTTGTTGATGGAAAAAGAACTGGAATACCTCGGCCAGGTCATCGACAATCCGGAACACCCGTTTGTTTCGATTCTCGGCGGCGCTAAAGTTTCGGACAAGATTCCCGTTATCAATGCGCTCATTGATCGCAAAGTGGACAAGTTGCTCGTCGGCGGAGCGATGGCTTACACGTTTTTGAAGGCTGAAGGATTTACGGTAGGGAAGTCTCTGGTGGAAAATGAAATGCTGGCGACTGCGCTGCAAGTCAAGCAGCGCTGCGAAGCAGCAGGGGTAGCATTACTGCTGCCGACCGATCACCAAATTGTCGACAGCTATGAACCGATCAAAGGCGGCCATGTCCTGGCCAAGACAATTCCGATCGAGTTTACCAACGCCGGTCACGTGGGGATGGACATTGGTGTCGAAAGCATATCGCTCTTCTCAAATGCGCTAACAGATGCCAGGACGATTATCTGGAATGGACCGATGGGTGTGTTTGAAGAGCCGCCATTCAATCAGGGTACGATCGGCATTGCGCGTGCAGTCGCCGACGCCGCTGATCGCGGCGCGATTGTGATTGTTGGGGGAGGTGATTCCGTTGCTGCAGTCAAGCAAGCCGGCGTCGCGGATCGCATTACCCATATTTCAACAGGTGGCGGCGCCACACTCGAGTTTCTGGCTGGTAAGGAGCTGCCGGGTGTCGCGGCGCTGAACGACAAGACTTAACCACAAAGACACGAAGCCACAAAGTAATTAAGGAAAAATCTTCGTGCTCTTTGTGACTTCGTGGTAATCGCTTACTTGACTATGAGAAAACCTGTCATCGCTGGAAACTGGAAAATGTATAAGACGGTGGGCGAGTCTGTCGCGACGGCTCTGGCGCTCAAGCCTCTGGTCGCCAATGCGAACCACTGCGAAGTAATCATTGCTCCGGTTTTCACGGCATGTAAGAGCGTGGCTGATCGCCTGGAAGGATCGAACATTAAAGTCGCGGCGCAGAACTGCTCTACCGAACAGAAAGAAGGTGCCTTTACCGGAGAAGTGGCGGCTTTCATGGCGCGGGACGCGGGATGCTCGCACGTAATCGTCGGGCATTCTGAAAGGCGGCAGTACTTCTTTGAAACCGATGCGCTTGTCAGTCTTAAGACCCGGGCGGCCCTAGCGGCCGGATTAACAGCGATAGTTTGCGTGGGCGAGACGCTTGAACAGCGTGATCAGGGAAACGCCGAACGCATTGTTGGCGAGCAATTAATTGGCGGATTGAGCGGGTTGACAGCGTCCGATCTCGACCGTATCATCGTTGCTTACGAACCTGTCTGGGCTATTGGGACCGGACGCACCGCGACGCCGGAGCAAGCGCAGGAAATGCACGCGTTTATCCGGCGCGTTTTCGCGGAAAGGCACTCAGCGCCGGCCGCCGAAGCTTTGCGGATTTTGTACGGTGGCTCAGTCAAGCCGGATAACGTCGGGGCCTTAATGAAACAACCGGACATCGATGGTGGTCTGGTCGGCGGCGCCAGTTTGGCTGCCGAGAGTTTCGCGCAGATTGTTAATTACAAGTAATCGTCAGTTATAAGTGGTCAGTCGTCAGGTGTTGCGATCGTTTTCAAAGTGTAGAACTACTGATAACTAACTACTAACCGGAGAGATTCATTTTGCTAGCTTATCTTTTTTACGGACTATTTATCCTGGCGTGCATTGTGCTCGTCGTGACGGTTTTGCTCCAGCCAGGAAAGGCTGACGCGGGTGCGCTGTTTTCGAGTTCAGTTTCAAGTACGGCATTCGGACCCAGAGGCACCCAAACGTTGCTATCCAAGATCACTATTGGCGCAGCGGTGGCGTTTATGTTGTTCGCCTTAATACTATCGCTGCCGATTATCACCGGCACGCGTTCAGTGTTGCAGTCGGGCGTTCCTGAGCAGGCTCCTTTGTCGACCCCGACCCCGGCTGTGAGCGCGCAACCGACACCCGCAACGGCCGCACCGCTGGCGGCGCCAACTTCAACAATCTTAAAGCCGTCGCCGTCCCCGGCTAAGAAGAAATGACCGAGCTGTGGAGCAATGTCCGAAAACTCTCAATTCGCGGACGCAGACGACATCGGGCATGCGGATCTCGTTTCGCGTGCGCTAAACTTGTAAGCGCTTTGACATTCAAATCTTATCGTCAGACATCCTTCCCATCTAAGCCGAAGTGGCGGAACTGGTAGACGCGCACGTTTGAGGGGCGTGTGAGGTAACTCGTGGGGGTTCGAGTCCCCCCTTCGGCACCAATACAGAATATGAAAGACCGCGGTAATTGCGGTCTTTTCTATTTTGCTCAGACTTTAGGGAGCTTTCGCATTTACACTAATTACCCTGTGTACTCTGTTGGCACCCAGTTGTGACTTCGTTGTGACACGAACTTTCTTGCGAGTGGGTAGTCGAATACGTGCTGACGGCGGCGCCAGACCGGCAATAAGACTTCCACTAAACACGTTTGTCGCTTAGGGAATCAGGCTGGCACCTTGCCTTTGGATGACCGAGCCGGCTTCCTTTGGGATTTTGAGGCCGCTGCCGGCGCAGTTGGCGACGGAAGCTTCACTCCGGTGTCGAAAAAGTCGACGCCGTTCTGAGAGAAGCGCAAAGCCTTCCCTTTGTGGTCGGAGAAAAACTGCGGGTCGAGCACCGTGAAATAAATCCCGTCCTCGTATTCCCAATATTTGGGGATGAGCACGTCGTTCACATAAAGTGCCCAAGCCATCGACGTGATCGGGGGCTTGGTCTTGAGCCGGACCTTGACGGTGTAAGGGGCCTGAGGCAGTGACTGATTCGTCTCCGCGCTCAACCGCGCAATCGCCGCAGTGTCCGCTTCGGTGGGCTTGGCGGCTACGACCTCTACTGCTGTGATTTTCGGCGGTGCTGGTGGCTCCATGACGATTACCTCCAAGGATCAGAATCAGTTAGAACATTGTAAATCGCCGACGTAGAGCGTGCCAGTCGCTCGCCGGTCGAATACAAGAGCGATGGAGCGAAGATCGCTTGGATCCACCCCACACTCGACGAGCCGCTCAATCGGGAGCCGCAAGGTCTGCATCATGATCTTCGCGGGCCCAAAAGGCGGGGGATCCGGATACAGCAGCCTGTGGAGGCAGCTCGCTGGAATCGCGGCGATGTGCGAGCCGCTCGACACCTCCAGTGTAAAGTCCTGATCCCGGTTGGCGGCGTTGTTGGCCTCCGTGGACTGTCCCACGCGGAGCGCGAGTGTCTTGTATCGTTCCGCGGGGCATGTTGAGGGATCCACTCTCAAGAGCAGGCGAGCACCGAGGGCGCTCCATGCGAGCCGAAGTGTGATTGTTGCGGTAATCCCGGAGACGAGTGCCGTCAGTTGGCGTGCGGCGACGCCGCCGTCCGCTGCGACGGTGCCTTGAACCGGCAGCGAGACGACCGGGGGCGGAGCGAGTGGGGCTTCCTGATTGTGTTGGACGAAGACCCGTTCGGGATCCTGATATTGCGAGACGAACTCGGTGCCGGCCGGGTCCCACGCGACGGCGGCTCCGTGATCCCGCAACACGTCCAGATACTCCGCCTGGTCTAAGAGCACCGCCTGCGCCAAGGCACCGAGGTGGACCTTCGCAACTTCTTCTTGGCTGGCGCGCGGCAGCGTACTTCCAGGAGGGGCTGGCTCCGGTGCCCAAATGCTGTTGAACTGATTGTGGTCCGCCTTATGCACCCACAACATCGCCTTGAACTTGCCGTCGGAAACGGTCGGATTGGCCAAGTCCACGACATGCGCGCGTTCGTAGGTGTGGTAGCCTTGAAAGTCAGAGACGTCCCGATCCTGGCTGCCGTGAATGATGTAGTACGAATCTGGAACAACCGTCGGCCCTGAGACCGGAACAAATTGCCGGTCGGTCGGAGCGATGCCGGCGGCGGCGGTCAATCCGAAGCGATAGGGACCGAGAAAGTTAGGCCCGGAGCCGTCCAGAGGAACGCCGCCGACCGAGGGCTGCCGATTGAAAAATGAGGCGTGCCCCACCCCTTCCCCTCCCCGCGAATGGCCCACGATGAGAATCCGGTTCAGGTCGACTTTGCCGTGCAGTGGATGAGTTGCGGTGTTATTCCAGGTACGAAACTGCTTGAGGTGTTCGAGATGAACAATCGCCCTGCCGTCGTTCTCTCCGAAGTTGAATCCGTTGAGGAAATTCACGTCAATCGTTGCGCCGATAATTCCATGCGACGCCAACAACTGGCAGAGGTACAAGTACCCGGGCGTGGAATTCTCTAGTGGGTTATGGTTACCGTGCGCAAACACGGCGAGGGGGAAGGGGCCTCTCCCGCGGGGCACGCACACATGTCCATTGAGCGGCACGTTCGTGTTGAGAAATGGCCATGGAGCAGACCCAAGGTTCGCGAACGCCGACACATTGATCCGGCCAGTGACGTACGTGGGATCCGGCGTATTGTAGATCGCATATTGGATCAACGGTGCCGGGTAGGCGAGAGGCGGCGCGCCATAGATGACGGTGTCGAATTGCGAGGCGCCGGCGAGCGCGGGATTCTTCAAGATCGTCATTTCCGTTCCTTTCGCGGTGCGGCCGAAAAAAGTAAATGAAAAGAACCAATGCCAAAACGGTATCGTACGGTTCTGATCTCAAGCTGAAGGCGACTTTGGCGAGTCTCACCCTTCAGGAGATGCCGTACTACAACAGTTTTTCAACTGGAGAAGAGCTTTAGCTTCTTCGCTAGACTGGATTTGCGAGTATGCAAGGAAAGCAGAGGCTCGTGAGAATTCAGCCTGTTCAATTTTGCAGCCGCAACCTATTCCTTTCAAAACCAAAAGTCAATCTTTTTTATCAGGTAACATCTGATCGAAAATGCCGCCAAGTGCGGCAGTAATTCGTTTTCGTTTCAAGACATGCTGCGCACTTCTGTAAGGACTCAGGATTTCTCAAACGGCGCGGCTTCAAGTTGTCTGAGTGGTCGGCAACTCCAAGTCAAATTTGCTCATAACTCATAGATGCGCCCAAATCCTTTGAATGTTTAACCTGTCCGCGGCGCAACACGTGACCTATCCAGTCCTAACGGACACAAGGCCAAAACCGAGCGAAAAAATACTTCTCTGGCAGCAACACAGATTTAGCCCACTACCGTATTTGAGTTGATTGACAAACGTGAATTTCAGGCATAGGCTGACCCCAATTTAGTTCGGACGCGCTCCCCGGCATTGCGTTCCTGTAGCACCGTCCAAGTCAGGTCTACCTCATTCGTCTTGAGGATGATTTAGAGCAAGGCGTAGCACAACGATTTTGTCGGGCATGCGCGATAAGGAGGGCCTATGCGAGATGCCGCCGACGTTAAAGTAGAACGTGCCATCGTTCACCTCATCAACCACCGCAAACAGGATTTGGTTCTCTCGGAAGCGGAACTTGCCTTAAAAGATAACAACAAGCTTCGCGATTATTTCAGCGATCAGGTGAAGAATGCTCTTGGTGATACCCAGACCGGATCAGCGCGGTTTTCTTCCGACGGTGATCAGTCGACAATTCGCGAGTCGTACAAGATTCTCGGTAGCGGAAGGTATTTCGTGCCGTCGTCGCAGCAACTCGCGACCTTGCTTTTCGCGGCTATGGGTAGCGTCAAGGATTTTGTGTAAACGATCGTCAGTTGTTTTTGGGTCGGCTGCTTTTTCATCTTAATTTGTTAGCAGCATAGGGGCTGTGGGAACGGTGGGAAAACGTAGTTTGTTTTTCCACGGTTTCCATAGCCCG
>WNFP01000296.1_pt1 | contig 52128 bp, 42 predicted proteins | sample 5400201 | NCBI WGS metagenome assembly WNFP01 (sample SAMN13153355, study PRJNA577476) | soil metagenome | isolation source: 115 cm saprolite under Madrone tree | place: USA:California | collected 2016-06-14 | reverse complement strand
TACTGAATCATCTTGGAGAATTCCGTGACTGAGAAAATTAGGCTCGTGAGGGCGCGGTTTTCGGTGACGCGCTGCCCAACGATCTTTTCGCCACGCCGCGAACCCGCAACATCAGCATGGGCAACGCACCGTCTCATAGCCGTCTGCCTTCGACCCGATCGGTGCCTTTCAGCAATGGCTAACCAGCGCAGCATCAACCCCTTGGGGCTTGGATTTCTGCATCGCGCTTGTGGCGTTCATCATTCCTGAGGTGAGCAATGGAAAAGTTAGCTAGGACACCGAAGCAATCCGCCGCGGATCTACGAGACCTGGCGTGGGGTCTCTTGAAGCGACGCAAGCATGTCTCCGACCAGCGCGTGAGAAGAGAACTCGCGCGGCGGGCCCTGGAGTTGGTTCAGGTGGCGGCACAATTGGAATACGCGGCCCCAATGCCTCGCAACAGGATTTTCGGTCACGGAAAGTCGACCGGTTAAACCCGAATGGAGAGCGTCGATATGGATTCGGACTCCGAGGAACGTCGTATGCCCGCTGATGCGACATCGGCTTTGCGGCCCGCGGAAACGGCGGAGGCGCCGGCGGCGAGACGCGGTGCTCCACAAAGGCAACCGAAGCGGCCGGCAGAGATGCCCTCCACGCCCGAGAAGGCGTCGCGGCCTGCCCGCCGGCCCTGGGTACGCTGGGTGCTGTTTCTGCTGTTGCCGATCGTACTGATCGTCGGCACTTATTGGTATGTCACCGGCGGCCAGGTGATTTCGATGGACGACGCCAATGTCGAAGCCGACAAGGTCGGCATCTCGACCGACGTCTCCGGCATCGTCAAGGAAGTCGATGTCACGGAGAATGAGCATGTCGAGGCTGGCCGGGTCCTGTACCGTCTCGACGATCTGCAGTTTCGGCTCGCGCTGGAGCGCGCCGAGGCACAGGTCGGTACAGCCCGAAACGATCTGAATGCGCTCAAAGCGAACTACCGCGATATGCAGGCGCAGATCAAGCAGGCGCGGGACGATGTCGGTTATTTCGGCACCGAATTCGGCCGTCAGCAGAGCCTCCTGCGCCAGAGTTTTGCGTCTCAATCGACCTTCGACACGGCGCGCCGAAACCTGCAAAACGCTCAGCAGAAGGTTGCCTCTCTCAATCAGCAGCTCGGCGCGATCGCCGCGACCCTCAACGGCGATCCCGACGGCCCGGTCGAGCAGAACCCCCGTTATCTTGACGCCTTGGCGCGGCGCGACGAGGCGGCGCGTCAACTTGCGCACACCGTCGTCAAGGCGCCGTTCGCAGGTATCGTGACGAACGTGCCTTCAATTGCGCCCGGCAAGTATCTCCAGGCCTCGACAACCGCCTTCTTCCTCGTCGCCACGGATCACGTCTGGGTCGACGCCAACCCTAAGGAAACGGAGTTGACGTATGTACGCCCGGGGCAACCGGTCACGGTGACGGTAGACACATATCCGGATTCGCAATGGAGGGGCACCGTCGGGAGCATCAGCCCGGCGGCGGCCCAGGAGTTTTCGCTTCTGCCGGCGCAGAACACCAGCGGCAATTGGGTGAAAGTCGTTCAACGTATCCCGGTGCGCGTGCGCGTCGACACGAGCGATAAAAACCTGCAGCCGCTGCGCGCCGGGATGAGCGTCGAAGTCTATGTCGACACCGGTCATACGCGGGGCTTGCCGCGCTTCTTGACCGCACTGTTCGGCCTTGCCCAGCCGAGGGCGTGATGGCAGCAGAGCGCGCGCCTGATGGCGTCAATCGGGCGGCGATCACCGTCTGCGTGATCCTCGCCACCCTCATGCAGGCGCTCGACACGACCATTGCCAATGTCGCGTTGCCCTATATGCAGGGTAGTGTCTCGGCGAGCCAGGACCAGATCGACTGGGTGCTCACCTCGTATATCGTCGCTGCGGCGATCATGACGCCGCCCACCGGCTACCTCGCCGGGCGGTTCGGGCTCAAGCGCCTTTTTCTCGTCTCCATCGTCGGCTTCACCGTCGCCTCGATGCTGTGCGGCATGGCGCAGTCCCTGGTCGAGATCGTGCTGTTCCGGGTTCTGCAAGGCTTGTTTGGCGCCGCCCTGGTCCCGCTCTCGCAGACCGTCTTGCTCAACATCAATCCGAAGGAGCGCCAGGGATCCGCGATGGCGCTATGGGGCGTCGCGGTGATGGCCGGTCCCGTTCTTGGGCCAGTGCTCGGCGGCTGGCTGACCGAGGCTTATAGTTGGCGTTATGTCTTCTATATCAACCTGCCGATCGGCGCCCTTGCCTTCCTCGGCATGACGACTTTTCTGCCTGAGACGGCGCGGAACACCGCGGCGAAGCTGGATTGGTTCGGTTTCGGCACTTTGAGCCTCGCGATCGGCGCCCTGCAGGTCCTGTTGGACCGCGGCGAAGAGCTCGACTGGTTCGGCTCCGGCGAGATCGTCATCGAGGCCATCATTGCCGCCTCGGCATTCTACTTGTTCCTCGTTCATACCTTTACGACGCGCGAGCCTTTCGTGAGGCCGTCGCTGTTCCGCGACCGCAACTTCACGGCCGGCATGCTCTTCGTCGCGATCGTTGGCCTTACCTATTACGCCTCGCTGGCGCTGCAGTCTCCCTATCTTCAGGATCTCATGAATTACCCGATCGTAAGCGCGGGCCTTGTACTGGGGCCTCGGGGCGTTGGCACGATGGCCGCCATGTTGGTCGTCGGAAAGCTGATCGGCCGAGTCGATACGCGCTTCCTTCTCGGCACCGGCCTTGGGCTCACCGCCTGGTCATTCTATGCGATGACGGGTTGGACGCCGGACATTTCGCAGATGACGATCGTCGGTGTCGGGGTGATTCAGGGCATCGGTCTCGGCTTTCTCTTCGTGCCGCTCAGCGCGGTGACCTTGTCTACGCTGCCAACCGAGCAGCGGACCGAAGGCGCCGGCCTCTACAGTTTGTCGCGCAACATCGGCTCTGGCATCGGTATCTCGGTGGTGAACAGCCTGTTGACGCGGAACACACAGGTGAATCACGCCGAGATCGCGCAGCATGTCACCGCCGTCAACCGGGTGTTCGAGGACCCGATGATCGCACGGTTCTGGAATCCCTTTACCGCCGCCGGACGTGCCGCGCTCGACGCCCTCGTCATGCGGCAGGCGCAGATCATTGCTTATATCGACGATTACAAGTTGTTGATGATCGCGACGATCGCCGTGGTTCCGCTGCTCATCGTCTTCAACCGGGCGTCAGACGGTGGCAGTGAGGATCACACGCTCGTCGTGGAATGAACATCCGGGAGTTAACCCGTGCCCCATTTAGATCCTGAACTCATCTAATTCATGCGAAACCCGCTAGGTGAAGTCATGACAAGAGTGCCGTCGGAGCATTCAACCTATGTCGATTCAGACGTATCTCGCTGAGTGTATTCGGAAGACCGCTACTCAAGGGCAGATCAGCCATGATGAATTGGCCGCCGCAGCGGCCCGCTCCATCCAAGCCGACAATGCTGCAGGTTGTCTTGCCTAAATCAACGCCCAAGACCTCGATCGTCATGGATGCATCTCCCTTCCATGCTCTCAAAACCGGCATTCTAGACGCCGGTCGGGTGGAGGGGCAGTTCATCCCATTTGGTCATATCCGACATTTTCGAGATGACCAAGGATCGGCCAGATCGCCGCTATTCATTCCTGAGTTCATTTCAACAGAGCATGCAATGAACCAACTATTTTCATTTGGGCCCTTTGCCCATAGCTATGAGACGTGTGCACTCAAGATTGAGAATCTTCATGGCCAGTCCGATCCCTGAATTAGCGATGCACGGCTCCGTGGAGCTGCCCTGGGCCATCTAGAAGTGCTTGCGCCCCACGAAACAGGAAGGCGTCTTTACCTTCGGCTTCCCCCACGACGGCCGCGAATAGAAAGGGGTTTGGTCGTCGAAATTGTCGAATGGCTCGCCAGCGACGAATGTCACGAGCTGGATGGGGCGGGACTCATCGACGGCTTGGGAGCGAAGCTAAGCAAAACGGGCATGCCGCTCCACCGGATGATGTTCCATTTACGGGCGCTGCATCCGACAGTCATGGGACGCTTCATAGCCTGGGCCCCTGGGGAGACCGTCGCCGTTCTCGACATCGAACATGGCGAGGAGGCGTCATTGCGCGTCCAGCTGAGCCCCATTTTGCACGTCATCTCGACTCGCGCGTGGCTGGTCCTACGCATGGACGACCGACGATGGTCGCCGCATGAGCTCTTCATCGGACGCGGTCTGGGCGCTGCTGCATCGGATCGTTCCGGCGCTCCGCGGGGCAATCGAGCTCAAGATGTGGCATCGCACCACCAGGACGCTGCTGGACACTTATGTCGGCAGGGACGCAGAAAAGCGCATAATGTCAGGCCACATCCGCCGGGGCGAAGTCGAGTCTCTCGAGGCGGCACTCATGTTCTGCGACATGCGTGGCTTTACGGAGCTCTCCAATCGCTTGTCGGGCGAACGCGTGCTCGAACTGTTGAACGTCTACTTCGACCAGGTCGTCCCAGTGGTGACCGACGGTGGCGGCAAGATCCTGAAATTCATGGGAGACGGCATGTTGGCCTTTTTCCGTGATGCCGCGAGGCCCTCTTCCAGTTGTGCCGCGGCTTTCAAAGCCGCGCGTCTCGTGCATGAACGGCTCGCCGCCACGTCGCTGCCCGACGCGGAGTTGCGGGCCGGCATCGCACTCCATTTCGGCAAAGTCAGCTACGGCAACATTGGTTCAGGCGAACGGCTCGATTTCACGGTAATCGGACGCGATGTCAATCTTACGAGTCGCATCGAAGGCCTTTGTGGGCCGACCTCCCAGCCTCTGTTGATGTCTGAACGCTTTGCGGGGCTGCTCACCCTGCCGGGCGCCACCTCGATCGGCTGGCACGCTATCAAGGGCTTTGTTGAGCCCATCCAGCTTTTCGCTTGGATCGACGCTTCTTCCAGGAAGACGTGAGCCCGCCGAGCCCGCTCATAGGGAAAAGTCGGATCGATTGATCAGTTCTTGGAGGAAAGGGCGCATGCCCCGCCTTGACGTTACAATCAAGACCCGCGATGGAATCTGCCCGGCTTCTGTCTTCACTCCCGCCGACACGACGGGACCCTGGCCTGCCGTAATCTTCTTCATGGACGGTTTCGGTATCCGCCCGGCCATGAGGGAAATGGGCCAGCGTCTAGCTGATGGCGGCTATTTGGTCTTGCTACCCGATCTTTATTACCGTCTCGGGAATTATCCGGCGCTGATCCCGACGAAGGTTCTGGCCGATCCGAAGCTGTGGGAAGAATTGATGAAATTCGTAGCCAGCCTCGATCGCCAGCGTAAAATCTCCGACGCTGACGCCTTTATCAAATTTTTGTCGTCCCGCCCAGAAGTCAAGTGTGAACGGTTCGGGGCCACAGGCTATTGCCTGGGCGGCAATGCTTCCTTGACCGCCGCCGGCGCGGTCCCGGATCGATTTACAGCGGTCGCGTCGTTTCATGGCGGAAATTTGGCCACCACTCAACCGGACAGCCCTCATCTTTTCTTGGGAAATGTAACAGGCCGCGTCTATGTCGCTGGTGCCATCGAGGACGAGTCATTCCCCGAGGAACAGAGGAACCGTCTCGAGCAAGCTTTGACGAAAGCGGGGGTGGACCATTTGGTTGAGACTTATTCCGGCGCTCGCCACGGCTTTGCGGTTCCCGATGTGCCCGGCTTCGACTTTACTGCCGCCGAGCGTCACTGGGCGGCTTTGTTTAAACTCCTTCGCGAGACTTTTGCCCGCAAAATCTGAGGGCGCGTTCTGTCGCGAATTCGCACAGAAACGTCACAACAATCCCTACATTTGGAACCCCCTTAGAACGCTACTCAGGACGGTTTTCGGCGCAACGTCGGCTCGCTCATTCCTTGGTGAAAGGATTCTTGCGCGCACACCTCGCCGGCGCCGAACCACTCGCGGCGCGGAGCATGTCGATGAAGGCGCGCAGGCCGGCCGGAACCTGCCGGTGCCCAGGGTAAAAGACGTAGAATCCCTCGAACGACGGCGACCAATCCTCCAGCACTCGAACCAGCTGCCCCGACTGCAGGAACGGTTCGGCCAGAGCTTCAAGCGTGAGTGCGATGCCCAGCCCGTCGACCGCCGCACGAGCCGCCAAATGAGGATCGTTGACCATTAGCCGGCCATTCACCGAAATCCGCCGCATCTTGCCGTTCCTTACTAACGGCCAGGCAAACACGCCCCGGTCCCCGGGCAGACGATATTGGACGCAGCTATGGCGGGCGAGATCGTCGGGCGTGCGCGGCGGCGGGCGCGGTGCGAAGTAGGAAGGTGCGCCAACAATGGTTAGCTTGATCGGTCCCGTTACCCGGACGGCAATCATATCCGCCGCCGCGTCTTCCCGCCGCCCTAGCCCGGCGTCGAATCCCGTCGCCACGATGTCGTCAGGCGCGTCGCCCTCATGAACCTCGAGCTGGACCTCCGGGTAGGTCGACAGGAAGCGATCCCATACCGGCACGATCACCGCCGTCGCAGCCAACTGGCTCGTCGCGTAGATCCGCAGACGACCCATAGGACGGAGCCGTTCTTGGTCCAGATTCTCCAGTGCACCGGCGATTTGATCGATCGCCGGCCGCAGCCGGTCGAGCAGACGCCGGCCCGAATCGGTCACCGATACGCTGCGCGTCGTACGGTTCAGCAAGCGCACCCCGAGACGCGCCTCCAACTGCCGCATCGAGTGGCTGAGCGCCGAAGGCGTGACATCGAGACGCGCCGCCGCGGCCCGAAAGCTCCGTTGATCGGCAACCGCGACGAAGGCGGTCAGATTGGCCAGGTCACCGCGATCCATTCCTGAGTTCCTCTCAACACCGAATGCAATTGATACGGGGTTTTTGTTCGAGTCATTCATCAACACCTTAGTTCCGTAGGGCAAGAAAAAAGGAAAGGCCAGATGGCGAAGCCCCCGGAACATGTAGGAAACGTAATGGACCGCGTTCGGTCAACGATCAACGCGACGGTCGTCCTATCGGTCCTCGGCGTCTGCCTGGTTGGATGCACGAGCCCGAAGGACGATCCCCCACCGACTTGCGACCCTGCCAAACGGCAGCAGCAGGGAATGGCCAGCTTATCGCCAACCGAAACCGGCTGCCCGTCTCTTGTTCGACCGACTTACAATTCCGACCATTGATGTCTTGTTTTCCCGATCGCCGTTGCCAAGTGTTGGGGTCGAAGATCGTTACGACGACATGGGACAACGCTGCCGGTCGGCGTCGCGTAGGACGCACCGAATTAGGCTGCCAGCTCGATTGGTTGATTCGGTGCGTCAAACGCCGGCGTCAGCGAATCGCGCTGGTGAAGCTCTCGGATCTTGTGCTTCGCGATATCGGCCTGACCCGCATCGATGTCGCGATGGAGGCCGATAAGCCGTTCTGGCGGCCGTGAGGGCGCCCGCGATAATCGGCCCCCTCCGGTCGCCTTCTCGCTCCTGCTTGGGTCATTTTGGAGAGTTCCGTGACTGAGAAATCTAGGCCCCTGACCAGAATTTCACCCTTCCCCCTTCGCATGACGCGCCGCGCCTTGCTGGGTGCCTTGGTCCTGGTGCCCTTCACCGCCTTGGCGGCGGAGGTCGCTCAGCCGGCCGATGCGCCGATGAACCTTTCCGAGGACGATCGCGCCGACCTGAAGCGGATCTCGGTCTATCTCGACGGCATTCATACGATGCGCGCGCGATTTTCCCAGGTGGCCGCCAGTGGCGCGCTTGCCTCGGGCAAGATCTATCTGCGCCGGCCTGGCCTGATGCGCGTCGAATACGAGCCGCCGGTGCCGGTGCTGCTGGTGGCCGATGGGTTTTGGGTCGACTATTACGATACCCAGCTGGGGCAACTGACCCAGATTCCGCTTTCCCGGACGCCCATCTGGTTCCTGCTGCAGGAGACGATCAAGTTCACGCCGGCGACCACGGTGACCCGTATCGAGCGCTCGCCGGGCGCGCTGCGCGTATCGCTCTATCAGACGGAGCATCCCGATGCAGGCTCGGCCTCGCTTACTTTCGCCGACGATCCCCTGCAATTGAAGCAGTGGACGATCAAGGATTCGCAAGGCAACCAAATCGAGATCGCGCTTCACGGCGCGGTTTTCGGTGAGGCGCTGCCCAACGACCTTTTCGTCACGCCGCGGATCCACAGACCTCAGCACGGGCAACGTATCGTCCCATAGCCGTCTGCTTTCAACCCGATGGGTGTCTTCCAGCAAAGGCAATCCGGTACAGCACCCACCCCTGCCTTTTCGGTTCGCGCTGGAGCGCGCCGAGGCACAGCATGGAACATCCGGGAGTTAGCTCGTGCCCCATTTCGACCCCGAACTCGTCCAAGTCATCCGGAGCGCGCTTGAAGAAGTCATGACAAGAGTGCCCTCGGCGCATTCAACACCGTCGATAAAAACGTATCTCGCTGAGCATATTCTGGCCGCGGCTGCTCAAGGGCAGACTAGCCATGATGAATTGGTCGCTGCAGCTGCCGATCAGATAGAGGTGGCCATATCGCGGCTGACCTGAGCATGCTCGACGATGGCCCGACTTGAGTGACGGTTTCCGATCTACCGGGCTGTCTTGCTTTTCACCTTGCTTGCCTGATCTTGTCGCCGGGGTCCTCGTCGAACAGGTCGATCAGTTGTTCCATCACCGCGCCGTCCACTTCTCGGCGTCGACCAGGATAACAGCGTGGCGATCAGCGCGCCGAAATCCAGACCGTCATGCCAGGTTCCAATCCGTGAACCTCGCCCAGCGGATCGGCGCGGACGGTGAAGGTGTTAAGATCATAATCGCCCACGGCGCGGGCGGCCCGCCAGGTGGCAAAATCGCCCAACCGGCGCATTTCCGATACTCTCGCCGGGATTTGCCTGTCGCTCCCCGCCTGGGTCAGCATCAGGGGCGTGCCGATATCGATGCCGCGCAGCTCGTCTTCGCGAATATTGAAATCGAACCACAGCTCCCGCGCGGCGGCCACGGTCAACACCGTGCGGCCGGGGACCTCGGCTTCTCCCAGTTCGGCCACGACCACTTCCAGGACACCATCCACGGGCGACCGGAGCTTTAACTTGTCCATTCGCCGCTCCAGCACCCTAAGCGAGGCTTCGGCCACAGCAACGGTGGCGTCGGCCAGTTTTCGATCCTCGTCGGTCGGACCGCGCTGGGTTTCCGCGTATTTCGATTGAGCGACCCTCAGATCGGCCGCCGCCGCCGACACCGCCGCCCGTGCCTTGTCCAATTCCTGTGGCGAGGCATGTCCCTGGCTCGCCAGCGACGCCGTCCGCTTGAGCTGTTGCTGCGCCAGCGTCAGGTCCGCCTTGACTTTGTCGACTTCCCGGGCCGCCATGCTTACGCGCTCCTGCCGCACGCCGGCGTAGACGCGGTTGCGCGCCGCCCTGGCTTCGGCGACTGCGGCGCGTGCCTCTTCGACCGAGGCAGCCAGCTCGGGATTGGAAAGCTCGGCGACCACGGCACCAGCGGTCACGCGGTCGCCCGCCTTGAAGGGAAGTGCGGCAACGCGACCGCTGACCTCGGGCTCAATCTGAACCTCGGTAACTCGGACCATTCCGACGATCGGCGGCGGCGGCGCGCGCCTCAACGCCAGCACGCCGATACCGCCCGACAGCACCGCCAGGATCGCGACGATCGCCAGCAACCGGACTCGCTGCCTTGGGCTACGTGGCACGGGCGATCCTCCGGCGGCGGCGGTGAGTGCCGGCGACGGCAAACAGAAAATAGGTCGCGAGGAGGCCGAGCAGGATGAACCAATCGCGGGATACCTCGGCGAGGCTTGCGCCCATCTGATTGATGCGCACCATGCCGTCGATCGCCGATTCGGACGGAAAGGCGGTCCCGATCAGGCGCATGACCGGAGGGATCGCTTCCACAGGCCAAGACACGCCGACGAGAAAGAATTGCGGCAGGGAGGTCGCAATGAACAGGACGACGGCGGTTTCGCGGCGCTTGAACCAGGTCCCCGCCGCCTGGCCGAAGAAGCTGGTCGCCAGAACGAACGTCGCGGCGAACAGAAACAGATCCGGCAGCCTTCCCAAGGCCGAGAAACCGTAGATACGCGGGAGAATCACCAGGAAAAGAAGCAGCGCCGGAACGTAGACGATGAAATGCGCAAGCCCTTGTCCGACCACGGCGACCGCCGAGCCGCGCGCCAGTTGCGCCGTCCTGCCGCCCTGTTCGAAGGCGACGCCGCCCAGCATCGCCGCCCCCATCAGCAGTGTCTGCTGCAGGATCAGCACGAAGGCGGCGGGAACGACGTAGCTGGCGTACCCGCCGGTCGGATTGAACAGCGGCACAGGAAGGATCGAGGCAGGGCTAATGGCCGCGATCAGAGATTTGCCAAGGCCGCCTTGTCTTGCGTCATGGGTGGCGCGGCTGGCCGCCACAGTGCCCACGGCTTCCGAAATGCCCTGGAGCGAGCGGCTGAAAATCAGAAAATAGGCCGCATCGACATAGGCGGGCAGCCGTGCGGTGTCGCCCTTGAGCATGTCGCGCGTGGTTCCCGCCGGAATCTCGAGAATGGCAAAGGCCCGCCGTGCGAAAACCTGCTGCTGAGCCTCCGCGAGCGTATCGGCATGCTCGGCCACGCGAATCGCCTCGTCGGCATCGAGCGTCATGACGATCTGCCGGCTCAATTCGGTCCGATCATTGTCGACGAGGGCGATGGGAAGATGACGAAGCGTCTGGCCGAGATAGGGCTGCGGATAGAAGACGCCATAGAGTATCGGCGCCAGAAACATCAGGCCCATGACGCCGCGATCGGCGAATATTCGCCGAATCTCCCCGACAACGACGCCGGACAATCCGCCGCCCCCGATCGGGGCCGGCGCCGACGGCTCCTCGACCGGGCCGAACCGCTGCACCCTACCGGCTAATGCCGCGAGCCGCAGCCAGGCGAGGCCGCCATAGAGGGCGGTCAGACTGGCGAGGATGGCGAAGGGGGCCGCAGAGCTATGAACCGGCGCCCCGCGCGCGGCCTGATCGAAGAGAATCTGCATATACCAGCGCAGAGGAAGAATCGACCCCCAGCCCTGGGCAAATGCCATCATGGCGATGACCGGAAAGCCGACGCCGGCATAACCAAACGCCGGCGAAACGACGATTCCGGTGAGGCTCAATCCCAGCGCAAGGTTGCCTACCAGAAGCACGAGCAGGGCTGCGAGTCCCTGGTAGGCGGCGATGACCAGGCAGGCAGCGACCGCCAACATGACGGCGTCGCCGCGGAAGGGAATCGCGTAGGCGCCATGCACGATCAGCACCAGCACGGCCATCATCACGATGAAAATGGCGAAGAGCGGCGCCAGCTTGCCCCCCAGCGCGACGAGGGGACTGCCCCCTGCGCAACGGAGCCAGGCAGCCAGGCTGCGACGCGAGAATTCCGATCCCACCGAATAGCAGGTCGCAATCGCGATCACCACATGCAGAACCATCGGCAGAACCGCGCGCAGCAGGAATTGGGCATAATTGAAAGCGGGATTGGTTAGAACATATTGCTCGACGACCAGGGACCCGATCGTCAAGGGAACGCGTGGCAGCCGAAGCGCCACGGCGCCTATGGCCCCCCCAAGGGCGTCCGTCAAGGCCCTGTTCGCGGAATTGCCCGGGGTCATGAACTGAGTGTTGTAGAAGACGGATACCTGAGGCCGGCGCCCGGCCATCATGTCACGCTCGAAATTCGCAGGAATGTACACGGCCGCGATAGCGCCGCCGGACCGGATGGCATGCATAGCAGCCGAGAGGTCGTTCTCCCGCGCGCTGAGCGAGATGCCCGGGGCCGCCTCAATCGCTTGAACGAGGGCCATGGACGTCGGCGTTTTGTCGGCATCGACGACGACCGTATTGAGGCCGCGAATGACGGCGCTGCTGAAGGTGAGGCCGAGTACGGCGAAGGCGATCAGCGGCACGCCAACCATCAGGAACAGGGCGACCTTGTCCCGGAAGATCCAGCGCAGCTCGCGCGTCGCGACGAGAACGAATCCCGGGCGCGGCGGCGCGATCATTCTTTCGCCGTGGCCCAGTCGGTGTAGGCGCTCATCCCGGGCCGAAGTCCCGGAACCTTCTCGACAGGGTAGGCGCGGATGGCAAACGTGCGAAGATCGAAATCGCCGGTGGCCCGCGTCGCCCGCCAGCCCGCGTATTCGCCTTTCGCGGCGATCAGCTTGACCTCGGCCACGACCGTGCGGTTGTTCAGCGCGGGAATCCGAACCTCGATCTTGTCGCCCAGCTTCAGGTCCTTCAGAAGGTCCTCCCGGAGATCGAAGCGAAGCCAGATATCATTCATATCGACCAGCGACAGCAGAGGAATGCCGGGTTCCACGACTTCGCCTTCCTCGATGTCGATCTGATATACTTGGGTCTGGGCCGGAGCGGTGACGACCATCTGGTCGACAAGGGATTGCAGGGTCTTAGCGGCTGCGTCTGCCCGCCCGACCTTCGCCTCGGCCATCTGCACTTCCTCGGCCGTGAAGCCGGCGATCGCTTCCTGGTAGGCCAGCTTGGCCTGGTCATAGCTTCGCTCGGCGACGCGAAGCGCATCGGTTACCTCATCGAGCCGCTGCTGACTCGCATATTGACCCGCGGTCAGCTGGCGGATGCGATCATAGGTCTGTCGGGCGAGAGTAGCCTCGGACGCCGTGCGGTCGACCTCGGCCTTGCGTACGGCGATGGTTTCAGCGCGCGTTCCGGCGTGAATGCGAGCGAGCTCGGCGTCGGCCACGCCCTTGGCGGCGACCGCTTCCTCGTATTTCGACAGCAGTTCCGGATTATCGATCCTGAGAAGGACCGCTCCGGAACCGACATCTTGGCCCCTGACAACCGGAATCTTGATGATTCGGCCGTCGACCCTGGCTGCGATGTCGATTCGCGTGCTATCCGCTTCGCCTTGTATCATCAGCGACGTCGGCCGGGACAGATACCAGGCGGAGAGGCAAACAATCGCGAATACGACGATGGCGACGGCAGTCGCCGCCCCGCCGCCGCCCCGCCGCGACGCCCTTGCCTTGTCTCCTGGCGGCGGGGTCTTCGAGGCCGACTCGCCGCGGCCTTCCGGTAGGGGCTCCTCCCCAGGTGCGCGGCCGGATTTGCCCGGATCGAGATCCCGCCCCAGCGGCGACGCGGCCTTCGCCGAAGTCGGTTGCCCGCGTATCGCTTCCTGATCGGCTTTTGGCGCGTTGTCTTCGATGATGGCCTCCCCACGCGATCACGATAAGGGAAAGAAGGGCTCACAGGCGCGAGGCCGGAAAGTAGAGCAAAAAACGACGAGGAAAGCGAGGCACTCAGGATCAGATCTTGAGTTACGGCTCGACGGCTGCCCTTCCGTGAGGCGGATCGCTCATAACCGGCACGCCCAGGACCCGAAGCAATTTTTGACTGTCGGCGGCTTCAAGTGCCGCTCAGGTTCGCATACGATCCGACCGAGTGGGGAAGGGCGATGTGCCCGGCACTCGACGCTCCGACCGATGACGCCAGCCACTGCGCGCTTCTGGAACCAATTGGACAAGCGCGGGCGATGCGGCAGCGGTCTGACTTTGACCCACTAGCCGACGATTGTTACCTCCAAGCCGGCTGCATAGCGGGGGAACAGGTCAATCATTTAGCCAAATGAACTACTCGAGTGTGATTTTGCCCCTCGGAAGCATCGTCGAATCGATGAATTGTCACAGCATTCGAGTCTAAGCTCGCCCCGCCAAGAACGATCACGCGGAGCGGTAAGCATGCAGAAGAGCACTCCACCGATTCTCGTCCGGCCTTCGACCGAAGGTGACGTGCCGGCGATGCTTGACATCTACAGCCATCACATCCAGCGCGGCCTGGGCGAAGTCGAGCTAGAGCCGTTGCATCCCGAGGACATCAAGCGGCGGCGCAAGAACATGCTGAAGCGGCGGCTGCCGCATCTTGTCGCCGAGCAGGGCGGCGATGTCGTCGGCTACGCCTATGCCGTGCCCTTCCGCAAGCGGCCCGCTTACCGCTTTGCTGTCAAGCATTCGATTTACGTGCATAAGGACCATCTGCACTCTGGCATCGGACGCCGCCTCCTACCGGCACTGATCGAAACATGCGCAGCAGCCGGCTATCGCCAGATGATCGCCTACATCGATGCAACGAACATGCCCTCGATCCAGTTGCACGAGGCCAATGAATTCCGCCAGGTCGGCGTGTTACAGGCCGTGGGATTCAAGTTTGGCCGCTGGGCCGACAGTGTCCTCATGCAGCGTGCTCTCGGGCCAGGCGGCTCGGCCCTACCCGACGCTGGCGAGGGTAAAAAGATCCACGGCGCACGCCCAAACAGCGCGTCGTGACGGATGTAGGCAATGGCAGAATACCTTCGACAGATCATGACATGTCCGCTGCTGGTTAGAGCGGCGATTTCCTCTCGGCGCGCGAAAAGTGGAAGCCCACCATGCGATGGCTGCCAATCATCAAGGCAGACCGGCCACCCGCAGAGCGCGAAGCCTGCGATCCGTATGCTCGGGCAATCGATACTGGCTCATCGCGGTATGCCGCCTGATCGAGAAATCCGGGTCAATCCTAAGTACTTCCTGGGCTTGGGCGCGAGCCTCGGCAAGGCGTCCCATTTCGGCGTAGCACGCCGCCAGCCCGATGCGAGGCATGATGTAGTCCGGCAGGCGCATGATCGCTTGCCGGTAAGTCATGACGGCCTTGTCGAATTGCCGCAGCAGGAGCTGGGCATGCGCAAGCGCATCGAGATACCAGCCTGAATGAAGCGGGCAGAACTCGATCGCCCGTTCGGCCGTTCGCGCCGCCTCCTCTGGATGGCCCGCCCGGGTCAGCACAAAGGCCAGCAGGGCCGTTGCCTCGGACCCATTCGGCGCGAGCGCCACGGCCTTGCGCGCTGCGGCGATGGCCTCGTCGTATTCGCGCCGCAGCACGCGGATTGCCCCGAGTACGGCATGAACTTCCGACAGATTGGCGTCGAGCTCGAGAGCGCGGCCTGCGATGGTCGTCGCCCGCGCCAATGCTTTCTCCGGCTCATCGACCCACAGGAACCGCGCGTCGTGCCAATGGGCGTACGCGAGCCAAGCCCAGGCAGCAGCATAGGTCGGATCGACTTCAGTCGCTTTCTCGAACAGTGCACGCGCCTTCTGCACTCCCTCCTTGGTCTGACGTTTGTATTGGGCCAGACCCTGGGTCAGCCATGACCAGGCGGCGACCGATGTGGTGGAGTGATGCCAGACGCGCGCCTGTTCGCCTTCCAGTAACTCCACTTGCAGAGCGCGCACGACATGCGTCGTGATCTCGTCCTGGACGGCGAATACATCCCGATGCGGCACATCGTAGCGGTCGGACCATATCTCCGTGGCTGTGTGGGAATCGAGAAGGTAGGCATTGACTATGATTCGATCCGCCGACATCCGGACGCTTCCGTGCAGAGCATAGCGCACGCCGAGTCCGCGGGCGGCCTCCATCGCGCATGACGGACGATCCTTGAAGTACGAGGCGGAGTCACGCGCAACGACGAAGAGTCCAAGGACCCGGGAGAGCATCGTCGAAAGATCCTCGGTCACGCCTTCCGCAAAAATCTCATGCTCGTTCCGCATGCGCTCGGTTTCGCCGACCGGGGCTTGGACGCCGCTACCCAGGAAATCCCGAACCTCCATGACAAAGCGCTCCCACGCCGGCTCCGGCTCGAGAATGATGTGATTGCGGCCCTCCAGCGCGACAAAGCGGGAGCCTGCGATTGAATCCGCGAGCAGCTGCCCTTCCGCGAACGGGACCACAGCATCGTCTCGGCAATGCATGATCAGTGTTGGAACCTTCACCTGCGGCAACAGCGGGCGGACATCGACCATGCTCGCTGTCTCGTCCAGAAACAGGGCATTGCCTGGCGACGTCGTCATCAGCTGAAGCTCGTTCATCCAGCGCATTTGCTCCTCGGTGGCGTCGGGTATGTATCGGCTGGTGAATACCTGGCGAAATGCAGGATTGTCCTGACCCCAGCCATGTTTGATAAGTGAACGCAAGGCCCCGCGCTGGGCGATCTCTTGCGGCGACGCGCGCACGGCCCAGCCGCGCGCGTAGCCGCCGTAAAGGACGAGATGGGTCAGCCGCTCGGGGTGTCGCGCGGCATAGGCAATTGCGATGGCGCAGCCGAGCGATAGACCGAGCAGGGCAAAGCGTTCGAGGCCTGCGGCTTCCACCACCGTCTCAAGATCCCGCACATAGGCCTCGAACGACAGGTCGGCCACTTGCCAGTCCGACAGGCCGTTGCCTCGGTGATCGTATCGGATGAGGCGATGATTGCGGGAGAACTCACCCATCCAGTGACGCCAGACGGGACTGTCCCAGTCGTAATCCAGATGGGTCAGCCAATTGGCTGTCTTTACGATGGGGGGCCCGCTCCCGACCGCCGCGTAAGCTACCCGAACCGTATCGTCAGTAAAGCAATATTGGACAAGCTGCTCTGCTGGGGCTCGGGCACGGTCGGTCGAGCCGCTCTCCTCTGGCGGATGATCCAGGCCAGTGCTGTTCGGCGCCGGGGCTGGCTTTCTCGCCTCCTGGTCCGCCGCCCTCGACAGGTTGACTCTCAGGAGCGCCCCTGTCGGCGAGACGCCGGCTTCTTTCAACACCCGCTGGCCCAGCGCACATTGATCTTCGGCTTCCTGCCGGCGCCCGAGCGCCGCGAGCAGCTGAATTAACCCGGCCCATGCCTCTTCATCATGCGCCTCAAGCTGCACAAGCGAGCGGGCAAATGGCAAAGCCGCCTCAGGCCGAGATTTCAACCTCTCGACGAGCGTCCGAAGGACTCGGGCTTGCAGTGCCTGCAACTCCGCGCGCTCGGCGATGCACCAGGCATGAAACTCGTGGCTGTCCTGAATATCCAACCCTGCCAGGAAATCCCCGCCGAATGCTTTGGCCAGCGAAGCCAGGTCCTTTGTTGCACCGTTCTCCAATCCGTCGGCCGCCCGGCGACGCAAATCCTGTACGTCAATATGCGCACCCTTTGGGTCGAATCTGACGGTTTCGCGATCGGCCACGATTCGGGCGGCAGTTGGCTCGTCCACGAGGCGACGGAGCTTGCTCAGACTCCAGCGCAGGGCGCCACGCGGGTCATCCGGCAGGTTCCATAGCAGCGAGCACAGGCGATCGCGGCGATGCGCCCGCCCGGTCACCACCAGATAGGCGAGCAGGGCCCGCGTCTTCTTGGACGGCGGCAGCTCGACCGCGGCGCCGTCACGCAATACTCGCGTTTGATCCAGGAATTGTAGGGACAACACCGCCGTAACCCCGGATTGTTAATGCCCGCAAGGACAGCTGCCGCTTCTTGATCGCGATCTGTGGAGAGAATTGCCGAGCAATTTCAATGGGCTGGCAAATACCACGGCAGGCCCCGCAAAATTCCACGCTGGCTCAAACGCTGGCTGCCACATGGCGCCCCCATCTTCTGGGCGGATGTTGCAGTTCTGGCAAAGTTTGCGCGTGAACTGTGGCATGTACCACGTTTCATAGAACGCTTGCAACAGCGAAACGATGGCTCGTTCCCGCTTGGCCCCGTCTTGCGGCCGGTGCGAGCGGCGGTCGCATCGCGAGACGGAAGAAATACAGAGGGAACGATGACAGCGTTGGAATGCACAGGAATCCGCCGGCACAGCCGCCCCGGCGTTGCGGTCGGGCGTATGCTGGCTCGCGCCAAGGGATTCCTCCACCGGCTTAGCGAGAAACATCACGAGCGAGTTGCGGCCCAGCGGCTGCAGTCGATGAGCGACTGGCAGCTCAAGGATCTGGGCATTCATCGCAGCCAGATCCCCTATCTGGTCTATGGCATCTCGGCGTCCTCGACCCGGAGGGGCCATGCCGAGGATTGACCTGGGCGGGGCCCGAATCGCCTGCACGGACAGCGGTTCCGGCGAAACCGTTCTCCTGCTCCACGCAACGGCGAGTTCCCGCGCTCAGTGGGGTGTCCTGGCCGAAGCCCTCCGGACAAGCTGGCATGTTCTGGCGCCGGACCTGTACGGCTATGGCGAGACCGACCCATGGCCCGGCAACAAGCCCTTCGCCCTGGCCGATGAAGCGGCACTGGCCGAAGCAGTCCTGCCGCCGGGAGACGACCCGATCCACCTCATCGGCCACTCCTATGGCGGCGCCGTCGCCTTGCGATTCGCCATGCAGTGGCCGGAGCGCCTGCTCAGCCTTGTTCTCATCGAACCGGTCGCCTTCCACTTGTTGTGGGACGAACCGCCGCATCCAGCGGACCGGCAACTCGTTTACGAGGTCGGGGAGATTGCGGCCCTGGTGTCAAGGGCCGTCACGAACGGCGACTACCGGAGCGCAATGGCCCGTTTCGTCGACTACTGGAACGGCGATGGCGCATGGTCTCGAACCAAACCCGATCTGCAGTCCGAGTTGGTCAGCCGGATACCGAAGGTAGCCCTCGATTTCCGGGCGACAACGACGGAATTGGCGTCCCGAGCGGTCTATGGGCGGATCGGCGCGCCCACGCTCGTCCTGCGCGGCTCCCGATCCCCGCGCCCGACGCTCCGCATCGCCGAGCTTGTGGCACATAGCCTGCCGCGGAGCCGCCTGCAAACGATCGACGGAGCCGGCCACATGCTGCCGCTCACCCACGCCGAGGCCGTCAACGCGGCCATCGTGGAGCACTTGCTCCGCCGTACGCCGGGCCGGCGACACCCGGCCGCCGCCTGACCCAAGTTCAACCCAAGCCGATGAAGGAAACCTCCAAGATGATCAAATCCACGAATCCCCAAACCCTCGCTCTGCATGGCGGAACCTACCGCAGCGATCCGGCGACCGGATCGGTGGCGGTGCCGATCTATCAAACGACTTCCTACCAGTTCCGCGGGACCGAGCATGCGGCGAATCTGTTCGCCCTCAAGGAGCTAGGCAACATCTACACCCGCATCATGAATCCCACCACCGATGTGCTCGAACAGCGCGTCGCCGCGCTCGAAGGCGGGGCGGCGACACTCGCCGTCAGCTCCGGCCAGGCGGCCTCGGCCATCGCCGTTCAGAACATCGCCCAGGCCGGCGACAACATCGTCAGCTCAACCGATCTCTACGGTGGCACCTGGAACCTATTCGCCAACACCTTCCGGACAATGGGAATCGAGGTGCGTTTCGTCGATCCCGCCGATCCGGACGCCTTCCGCCGGGCAACCGACGACAAGACCCGGGCCTATTATGCGGAAACCTTGCCCAACCCGAAGCTGACCGTCTTCCCCATCGAGGAGGTGGCTGCCATCGGGCGGAAACTCGGCGTGCCGCTGATCATGGACAATACCGCCGCACCGGTGATCTGCCGGCCCTTCCGGCATGGCGCCGCCATCGTCGTCCATTCCACGACCAAATACATCGGGGGCCACGGCACCTCGATCGGCGGCCTCATTGTCGATGGCGGCAACTTCGATTGGGAGCGCCATGCGGATCGCTTCCCGCTCCTCACTCGGCCCGACCCCAGCTATCACGGCGCCGTATGGACGGAGGCGGCCAAGCCGCTCGGGCCCATCGCCTACATTCTCAAGGCGCGCGTCACCCTGTTGCGCGACCTGGGCGCCTCGATGAGTCCCTTCAACGCCTTCCAGTTCATACAGGGCCTCGAGACCTTGCCGCTGCGCATGCGGGAGCACTGCCGCAATGCCGAGGCAGTGGCGCGCCATCTTGCCCGGCGGCCCGAGGTGACCAAGGTCATCTATGCCAGTATGCATGCCGACGCCCTGCAGAAACGCCGCGCAGACACCTACCTCCAAGGCGGCCATGGCGGTCTCGTCGGCTTCGAGCTGAAGGGCGGCATGGAAGCCGGGCGGCGTTTCATTGACGGGCTCAAAATGCACTACCACGTCGCCAACATTGGCGATGTCCGGAGCCTTGCCATTCATCCCGCCACGACGACGCATTCTCAGCTCTCGCCAGAGGAACAGAATGCCAGCGGCGTCACAGAGGGCTATGTCCGCCTGTCGGTCGGCATCGAGCATATCGATGACATCCTGGCCGATCTCGACCAGGGGCTTGCGGCATCCAGGGTGGTCGCCGCGGCTGCTTGACCCTTCCAACCGGACGGGGTTCGCCGACTGCCCCGTCCGGCGCCTCCCTCGAGGATTCCCGGAACCAAACGATGTCCATCGCTCTTCCTGCGGGGCTGCCGGCCCGCCAATTGCTTCTGGCAGAGGGCGTCGAGGTCCTGGACCGCGACCAGATCCGGTCCTGGGGCCGCCGTCCTTTGCGTCTTTGCCTTGTCAATCTCATGCCGAACAAGGCGGTGACCGAGATTCAGATCGCTCGCCTGCTCGGCGGAACCTCGATTCCGGTCGAACTGACTCTGTGCCTGCCCGATGGATACCGATCGCGGTCGACGCCGGCCGACCACATGGCCTTCTACCAGCCATGGACGAACATCCGCCACGAGCCGTTCCATGCGCTAGTCGTGACCGGCGCTCCGATCGAGGCGCTGCCGTTCGAGGAAGTCACCTATTGGCCCGGCCTGTGTGCCATATTCGACTGGGCCCGCGCCCGGAGGATTGGCAGTCTCCACATCTGCTGGGCGGCCCAGGCCGCACTCTACCACTTTCACAACGTTCCCAAACATCGGCTGCCGCGGAAGATGTCCGGCGTCTTTCACCAGTGCGTGAGCAGCGGGGCATTCCGCCTGCTCAGAGGTTTCGGCGAAGTGTTTCCCGTCCCGGCATCACGGCATACCGAGGTTTGCGCCGCCGACCTGCCGAGCGAGGCGGGATTGGCAGTGCTTGCGGCATCGGCGGAGGCAGGGCTGTGTCTCGTCGAGGATCGCGACAATCGCGCCGTCTATATGTTCAACCACCTGGAGTACGACGCCGAAACTCTGCGCGACGAGTTCTTACGCGACCAGCGAGCCGGCACGCCTGTCAGCATTCCACACAACTATTTCCCCGGCGACGATCCCCAGCGTGCGCCGGCGAACACCTGGCGGCCTTACGGTCATCTCCTGTTCAGCAATTGGCTCGGCGAGATCTACCGGACGGCTTGGCCGCGCATAACCGACGAACCAGTCATTCAATGGGCACTCGCGGGCTCTCAGGTGTTGCGCGCGGGGGGCAGCGACAATTCCGACCTTCTGATTGTCGGGACCGGCAGCTGGGATATTCTTCCCTCGGCACTTCGCATGCTAGCGGATGCCGGCATTGCTCTGCGCGCGGTCAAGGTCCACCGCCCGCCCGGTTCGGGACGATTGATCGAGTTTCGCACGGAACGACTGGAGCAGTCGGCGATCGAGAGAATTGCGCGGCGGCTATGCGACTTGTCCGCGGTCTCGAGAGTCGCCTTCCGTACTGCCGGCGGTGCTGGCGGGTGGCTCGTCGGCCACCATGGCGGTGTCGCATCGCAACCGGAGGCGCCAAGCGGCTGGAGCATTCCGTCCGCAGCCGCCTAGCCGCGCCCCGTGTCAACTCGCCCGCTTGATCTTGGCGCCAGGATCCTCGTCGAACAGATCGGCCAGCTGCTCCATCACCGCGCCGCCCAGTTGTTCGGCATCCACCAAGGTGACGGCCCGGCGGTAGTAGCGGGTCACGTCATGGCCGATGCCGATGGCAATGAGTTCGACGGGCGAACGAGTCTCGATCCAGTCGATGACCTCACGCAGATGGCGTTCAAGATAATTGCCGGGATTGACCGACAGAGTCGAATCGTCCACCGGCGCGCCGTCGGAAATCACCATCAGGATGCGCCGCTGTTCGGAGCGGGCGAGAAGGCGGCCATGGGCCCAGAGCAGTGCCTCCCCGTCGATGTTCTCCTTCAGGATTCCTTCGCGCAGCATGAGGCCGAGGCTCTTGCGGGCCCGGCGCCAGGGCGCATCGGCCGCCTTGTAGATGATATGGCGCAGATCGTTGAGGCGGCCGGGATTGGCGGGCTTGCCCCCGGCGATCCAGCGCTCACGCGATTGGCCGCCCTTCCACATGCGCGTGGTGAAGCCCAGAACCTCGACCTTGACGCCACAGCGCTCCAGCGTGCGCGCCAGAATATCGGCGCTCATGGCGGCGACCGTGATGGGCCGCCCGCGCATCGAGCCCGAATTGTCGATGAGGAGCGAGACCACCGTGTCGCGGAATTCCGTGTCGCGCTCGCGCTTGTAGGACAGCGGCATCTCCGGATTGACCACGATGCGCGGCAGCCGGGCGCTGTCCAGCAGGCCCTCTTCCAGATCGAATTCCCAGCTGCGGTTCTGCTTGGCCAGCAGGCGGCGCTGCAGGCGGTTGGCGAGCTTGCCCACCACGGTCTGCAGATGAATCAGCTGCTGGTCGAGCAGTTGGCGCAGCCGCACCAACTCGTCGGCGTCGCAAAGCTCGGCGGCTTCGACGACCTCGTCGTATTCTTCGGTGAAGGCGCGATAGCTAGGCTCGTTTGTGCCCCGCTTGCGCAGATCAGATTCGGGCGGGCGCCCTGGGCGGTTAGGGCTATCTTCACCGCCTTCGCCCTTCATTTCCGCTTCGCTATCCGCTGCGTCGCTCTCGCCGGCGTCTTCCTGGCCTTCCTCGCCTTCGCTGCTTTCCATCTCGGCGGCGTCGGCGGCGTCCTTTTCGCCGCCGTCGCCCTTGGCCTCGTTGGGATCGTCCTGCTTGTCGTCGTTGTCCTGCTGTTCGTTCTCCTCGGCGTTCAGATCCTCGGCGCTGAGATCGAGATCGAGATCGTTGAGCAGGCGGCGAGCCGCCTTGGCATAGGCGCGCTGATCATGCATGACCTTGGCGAGTTCGGCGAGATCAGCGCGCGCAGCTTCGCCCAGCTCGCTCTGCCAGAGTTCCACCAGGCGCTTGCCACTGGCCGGCGGCGCGGCGCCGGTCATCGCCTCGCGAGCGAGCAGACGCAAGGCCTCGCCCAAAGGCGCGTGCTCGCGTTCGGTCATACGGCTATAGCCGCGCTGACGGCAGTGATCGTCGAGCGAGGCTTCCAGATTGGCCGCCACGCCTTTCATGCGGTTGGCGCCGATGGCCTCGACGCGGGCCTGCTCGATGGCTTCGAAGGCCTCGCGGGCGGCTTCGTTCTTCGGGGTCTCGCGGGCATGAAGCTTGATGTCGTGAAAGCGCAGGCGTAGCGCGAGCGAATCGGCAGCACCCCGCGTCAGCGCCACGTCCTCGGCCGGCAGATCGCGCGCCGGCAGCGGCAATCGCGCTTCCTCGCCCGAGACGCCGGGTTGGCCGGGGGCGAATGTCACGTTGAGCGTGGGTTTGCGCGAGATCGCGCGCATGGCCGCGGCCGTGACCCGACGGAACTCGTCGACGCGGCTTTCTCGCCCGCTCATGGTCTTGCCGCCGCGCTCCCGCTAGACCAGCGTCGCGCGACCCGCGCCCTGCTTCAACTCGGTGCCGAAGCAGCGCTGATAGTATTCGGCCACCGTGGGGCGCTCCAATTCGTCGCATTTGTTGAGAAAGGTAACGCGGAAGGCAAAAGCGACGTCGTTGAAGATCTTGGCATTGTCGGCCCAGGTCATGACGGTGCGCGGCGACATGACGGTGGAAATGTCGCCGTTCATGAAGCCGGCGCGCGTCAGGTCCGCCAGACGCACCATGGCGTCGACGGTCTTTCGGCCCGCCTCGGTGTCATAGGACGGTGATTTGGCCAGCACGATCTTCAACTCATCGTCATGGGGCAGGTAGTTGAGGGTGGTGACGATGTTCCAGCGGTCCATCTGGCCCTGGTTGATCTGCTGCGTGCCGTGATAGAGGCCGGTCGTATCGCCCAATCCCACCGTATTGGCCGTGGCGAACAGGCGGAAGGCGGGATGGGGGCGGATGACGCGGTTCTGATCCAGCAGCGTCAACTTGCCCTCCACCTCCAGCACGCGCTGGATGACGAACATCACATCGGGCCGCCCGGCATCGTATTCGTCGAAGACAAGGGCGGTCGCGCGCTGCAACGCCCAGGGCAGCAGGCCCTCACGGAATTCGGTCACCTGCTTGCCCTCGCGCAGGACGATGGCGTCCTTGCCGACCAGATCGATGCGGCTGATGTGGCTGTCCAGATTGACGCGGATGCAGGGCCAGTTGAGGCGCGCGGCCACCTGTTCGATATGGGTCGATTTGCCGGTGCCGTGATAGCCCTGGATGATGACCCGGCGGTTGTAGGCGAAGCCGGCGAGCACGGCCAATGTAGTGTCGTGGTCGAAGCGATAGGCCTCGTCGAGATCGGGCACATGCTCGGCCGGCTGGCTGAAGGCGGGCACCTGCATCTCGCAATCGATGCCAAAGGTCTGGGCCACCGAAATGGTTATGTCCGGCACCGAGCCATTGGCTGCCGGCGAAAGGGTCTGAGACGGCATATCTATCGCTTTCCGTTAGGGTGAGCCGAGGGTCTATCAGACCGCGGCACTGCTTTTCAACGTGCTATAGGCGAGATTGATGGTTTTCAAGCGTTCCTCGGCCGATTTGTCGCCGCCATTCACATCGGGGTGCAGCAGTTTGGCCAGGGCTTTGTAGCGCCGCTTGATCTGCTCGATCGTCGATCCGGGGGCGAGGTCGAGCTCGGCCAGGGCCAGATCGGTCTTGCTCTTGGGTGCCGGCGGCGCCGGCGCCCTGCGCTCGCCGAACGGGTCCAGGTCTTCGGGAACGAATTCGCCGCCGAAAATCCGCTTGGGCGCGCCCCAGCGGCCCAGCGGCCAGGTCGGCCGGTCCCAGACGGTGTCGCAGCGAAGCTGCGCCTCGATCTGCTCGGGATTCATGCCGGCGTAATAGTTCCAAGCCCGGTTGTAGTCGCGCACATGGTCCAGGCAGAACCAGAAATACTCGTTCAGCCGGTCGCGCGCCTTGGGGGCACGATAGAGTCCTTCCGCCCGGCAGCCCGCATGATCGCAAATCTGGACATGCGTGGCGCCCTCGGCGCTGTCGAATTCGGCCTCTAATTGTGGGTGCATGCGTCGCATGGTGTAAGTATGGGGAGGGTAGGCGGGGCTGACAAGCTTATCGCACCCGCCGATCGGCCGCCGCGACCAGGACGACGCCGGCCAAAATCAGGGCGAAACCGCCGATCAGGGTCAGATCGATGCGTTCGCCCAGGACCGCGGCCGAGGCGGCGATGCCGAAGGCCGGCACGGCGAGGAAGGACAGCGAACTGGTAACCGCCGGCAGGGCGCGGGCGATGGCGACCGAGGCCCAAAAGCAGAAGCTGATGCAGACCGGCCCGTTATAGGCAAGGATGGCGATCACTTTGGGCGTGAGATGCACGAAAAGCGGCCCTTCGCCGATGTATGCCGCAGCCAGCAGCAGCCCGCCGGCCAAAAGCAGTTGCCAGGGCGCCAGTTGCAGGGGCGTCAAATGCCAGGGACGCCCGCGAATCAGCATGATGGCCGCCGCCCAGGCAAAGGCCGCACCCATCAGCATCAGATTGCCCATGACCTGTTGCCTGTCGGACCAGTCGAAACCCAGCGGATTGAACAAGACCACCACGCCGCCAAAGCCCAGGACGAGGCCCGCCGCCTTCAGTGCCCCCATGCGCTCGCCCAGAAACAACATAGCGCCGGGCACCGCCCAAAGCGGCGTCGTATAGGCCAGGACGGCCGCCCGTCCGGGGGCGACGCTCACCAGGGCCAGATTGACCAGCCCCATATACACGGCGACTTGAAGGATGCCGCCGCCCAGCAGCTGCACCATGTCGCGCCGACCGGGCAGCGCCAGATTGCCGCCCAGCGCGAGCACGGCGAACAGGCAGAAGGCGCCGAGGATCACGCGAATCGCGGCAAACCAGAAGGGCGGCAGTTCGGCCAGCCCCAGCTTCATCACCGGCCAATTGGCGCCCCACAGAACGACGACGCCGGCCAGCAGCAGATAGGCTGCCCGGCGCGAATGGGCAGCTGCCGGTGTCGCGGTAATCCGTTGCATTACGGCGCCGAAGCTACCATTTTCGCGGTTCAAGGAGTGCTCCATGCGGGTCAAGGCAGCCATCGAAAAAAAGCTGGGGGAGGGGCTGGCGCCCCGTCGCCTCAGCGTCGTGGACGAATCCCATTTGCATGCCGGCCATGCCGGCGCGCCCGACGGCGGGGAAAGCCATTTCCGCGTCGAAGTCGTGGCATCGGGTTTTGCCGGGCTCAGCCGCGTGGCGCGCCAACGGCTGGTCTACGGGCTGCTGGCCGAAGAATTGAAGGGCCCCGTCCATGCCCTGGCGCTGCGCACCCTGACGCCCGAGGAAGACAGCGCAGGTTAGGGCCGGTCTTTGCGATTCATCGCTTGCGTCGTGCTTGGAGCGCCGAACGCCGGGCATCGAGAATCACGACACTTGTTTTCGCTGCCGCTGAAAGCTCACGCCTATCAAGGGGCGGGGATTCACTAAGACGCCAATACAGCCCTCGCGCGCCTCACCGGAATCAGCCGATGCCCCACGTCACTTCGGCATCATCTTTAAGTACGGTTGTGCTTCCTCGACGACCCGGGCGAATGAGGGTCGTTGCATCAGGCGGTGCAAATATTCGGCCAGATTCTTGTGGGTGCCGGTGAAGGGCCTCACCATGTTGGCATAGAACAATGATGGCGCGGCCGCACAATCTGCCATGCTGAAAGCCTCGCCCATGGCCCAAGTCGCTTTTCCCATTTCCAGCTCGAGCATGCCAAGAGAGGTCTCCAATTGGGCCTTGGCCTTCTCCACGCCAAATGGATCGTTCTTGCCTGCCGGACGCAGCTTGTCGGTGACGATCTTCCCAATTGGCTTGTTGACGTAGAGATCGAAGAACCGATCGCGCAGCCGCGTCTGCCGGGCGAGATCCGGATCGCTGGGCACGAGTGGGGTCTTACCCGGATAATGCCGCGTCAGATATTCGATGATGATGCTCGATTCCGGGACGAGCCGGTCCCTCGCCTCATCGCGAAGCACGGGAAATTTGCCGATGGGCCAGATCTTCAGGAACTCGGCGCGCGAGAGCTCATCGCCGAGGTCGACGATGTGGCGCTCGAAGGGCGTGTCGTTTTCATAAAATGCGACGAGCACCTTCTGGCAGAAGGACGACAGCGGATGGAAATAGAGTTTGAGGGACATTTGGGGAGTCCTTATGTTCGCTTGCGGGCAGGCGTCTTTTTCGACGATTGACGTGTCAACACGGCACCCAACTGGTCCAACAATTCTGCCGTGCCGCGCTCGCGTTCGCGGGGAATGTCGAATCCATCGAGGAAGACGCCCTGTTCGGTATAGACCAGCCGCGTCCCGGCGCCCTTGGGCTTGAACTCGACCGTGGCCAACGAGACCGAAATCCGCGTCTTGTCGAGGTACATGTCATATGTCGAGACGATGCGCTGATCGGGCACGATGTCGTGATACTGCGCGTTGTATGTGTGGACCGGGCCGCCCGGTGGGCCGCCGCTGACGCTCTCCTTTCCGCCGACGCGAAAGTCGAGCTTGAGATCGGAGGCTTCCCATTCGTCGGGTCCGACGAACCAACGGCCCTTGGCCGCCCGGCTCGCAAAGGCGGCGAAGACGCTGGCCGGCGCGGCCGCGTAACTGCGCTCGATGACGAAGGTGGCGTGGCTCGCGGATCGTTTGGTCATGATTTCCTTCCATGATCGGATTTCTCGACCTGCTCGGCGAGATACTCACCCAACCGATCAAGGCGGATTTCCCAGATCGCTCGGCGCTCGGCCAGCCACCGTTCGGCGAGACTCATCGCCTTGGGCACGATGCGGCATGTGCGCACCCGCCCGGCCTTTTCCGAGCGCACCAGGCCGCTCGCTTCCAGAACCGTCAGATGCTGGACGACGGCCGACAGGGTCATGTCCAGGGGCTTGGCCAGTTCGCTCACCGATGCCGGGCCGCGGCAGAGCCGCGCCACGACGGCACGCCGGGTGGGGTCGGCAAGCGCCTGGAACATACGATCGAGAGGGGCCGATTGGTTAAGCATATGCTTAAGTATCACGGCAGGCCACGACATGGCAAGCATTGCCTGGCCTGGATCGGTTTGGCGGCGTGACTTTTGGGCCGGCGCGTCAGCCGAGCTTTTTAATGAGCGCCTGGGCCGCGGCGGGATTGCGAACCTTGGCGCCGGCAATGAAATAGGCGAAGACGTCGCCGCGCTTGGCCCATGCCCGGGTCTGTTTTACCAGGCCGTCCAACTCGGCCTCAGTGATCCCGGTCTTCAGATTCTCGCGACTCGACATCAAGCGGGCATAGGTGAAGCCAGCGGTGGGCTGGTCGATCTCGGGGAAGTCCTCGTCCTTGGCATAGATGATCGCCACGTCGTGCTCATGCGCCAGATCGTAGAAGGCTTGCGTGGCGAAGGTCGGGTTGCGGACCTCGACGGCGTGGCGCAGCGCGATGCCGTCCTTCTCCCGGGGCAGGAGGGCCAGGAAGGCGCCAAAGTCCGCAGGCTCGAATTTCTTGCCCGCCATGAACTGCCAGTTGATCGGCCCCAGCTTGTCGCCCAGTTCGCTCAGGCCCTGGCCCACGAAGCGCGTGACCGATTCCCCAGCGCTCGCCAGGATCTTGCGATTGGTGCAAAAGCGCGAGCCCTTGACCGCGAAAACGAATCCATCCGGGGTTTCATCGCGCCATTTGCGCCAACTGTCGGGCTTGAAAGTCGAATAATAGGTGCCGTTGATCTCGATGGAGGTCAGCGCGCGGGAGGCGAATTCCAGCTCGCGCTTCTGCGTCAGGCCTTCGGGATAGAAGACGCCGCGCCAGGGCTCGAAGGTCCAGCCGCCGACGCCAATTCGGATCTTACCGCCCATGGACACCTACTGCCCCCCTTCGGTGAGCGTCTTCAGATTGGCAAGCCCGGTCTCGAAATACTTGCCCACCAGACTATCCATGCTGACGAAGATGCTCATGACCTTTGCGATATAGGGATTGGGGCCCTGCATGGCCCAGGTGACATTCGTGGATTCGCCCTGAGGCCGCAAGGTGAAGTTGACGGTGTTGTGGCTTTCGAAAGGCTTGACGAAATCCAGCTTGATCGTGACCTGCGATGGTGGAGAGGCGTCGGTGATCTCCATGCGCCCTCGGCCGGCACGGCTGTCGCTGTCCCATTCATAGATGGAGCCCTTGCCCTCGGCCGCACCGCTGAGCGTACGCCTCGTGGCGGGATCGAGCTTTTCGTAAGGCGACCAGATGCCCCAACGATGGACGTCGCCGATGAGGGCAAAAATCTTTTCCGGTGGCGCCTTGATCGTCACCGTGCGCTGAACCTGGAAGGTGTCTGGCTTCGTCGCGGCAAAGAGGAGAAGGCCGCCCGCAATCACCAGCAGCGCGAGGACGACAATGGCGATGCCCTTCAATATTGAAGCCTCCGATGCGGTTTTGACATTGCCCGGTGGCGTTTATCCGACATAACTCTGAATCAATTCCTAGGCTAGGTAATAGGCGATCCGGCCACGGGTTCCGCTCAACCCTTCTTTTCCGCCGGACCGGTATAGAATGCCGGCCAATTCTTCTTCACCACCTCGCCGTTGGAGGCCAGCGCGTGGCAGGTGTCCAGAAAACCGGGCCGGCGCATGCTTCCCGTCTCGGGACCGGATTTCTTTTCCCGGGCAAGCTGGCCCCACATCGTCTGGAAGGCGACGGTGGCCATGGCGCCCAGCATTTCGACATGATGGGTGCAGCCGCGGGTCCCGCCCAGCAGGTCCTTAAGCTTCTTGTTCCAGCCCGAGCCGACCTTCAGGCCTTTGACCGCGGCGAAGTTCGGCGCCACATCGGGACAGATGGCAAAGGGCGCGGCATCGGTCGAGACCTCTATGTCCTGGACGATGAAGTGATCGTCCAGGGTAAGCCGGATGCGCATGTCGTGAAGGGGCTCGCCCGCTTCGATACGGCCTCGAAATTCGTTGGGAAAGCTGTAGGTCTTGGTGTCGGTCATGCGGCCTTCGATGTCCCATAGCCCGTCCTTGCGACGATAGCCCTGGAACTCGTAGCGCCGATCGTGAAGATGCTCGCGCTCGACCGCGGAGGCGGAGAGAGGCATGGGGTTTCCTTTGTTCGAACGTTGATCGGTCGCGCCGTCAGGCGGCGCTGGCTGCTGCGGGCGATTCGGATGGCGTGACCTTCAGCAGGCGGATCTGGTTGCGCTGGCGCTCCAGCACCTCGAAGCGGAAGCCGTGGAAGACGAAGACCTGGCCCGGTTCGGGAATCCGGCGCGCCTCATGGAGGACGAGACCGGCGATGGTGGCGACGTCGTCGTCGGGCAGGCGCCAGTCGAATTCTCGATTGAGGTCGCGGATGGTGACCGTGCCGTCGACGAGATACGTGCCGTCGGCTTCGCGTTTGACGCCGGTGACGTTGACGTCGTGCTCGTCCTCGATGTCGCCGACGATCTCCTCAATGATGTCCTCGAGCGTCACGATGCCCATGAGCGCACCGTATTCGTCGACCACCAAGGCGAAATGCTCGCGCCGGCTTCGAAAGGCGCGAAGTTGGGCCAGCAGGCTCGTCGATTCCGGCACGAACCAGGGCGGCAGCGCCAGACCGACGACGTCGATATCATCCAGCTTGCCGGCGTTCGCCTGCACGGCGCGCAGCAGTGCCTTGGCATGCAGGACACCGATGATGTTGTCGGGCTCGCCGCGCCAGATCGGCAGGCGCGTATGGGGGCTGGCCAGTGCCGCCTCCACGATCTTCTCCGGCGACTGGTCGGCATCGATGGTCGAGAGATTGCTGCGATGGACCATGATATCGCCGATGATGACATCGCCGAGATCGAGGATCGAATGCAGCATGGCGCCCGATTCTTTTTCTTCGCCGGTCGCATCCGCATGGAGATCGATGGCGCCGCGCAGTTCGGCTTCCGCCGATTCCGCGCCCAGGTCGGCGGTCACGCGGGCACCCATCAGGCGCAGGATTGCCCGCACGAAAATCTGCATGACGCGGATAATCGGGCTCACCAAACGAACCAGCGCCTGCATGGCGGGTGCCACGCTCAGCGCCAGCCGGTCGGCGTTGTTGATGGCATAGGTCTTGGGCATCACCTCGCCGAAGACGACGATCAACACCGTCATCACCCCCGTGGCATAGACGACGCCGCGCGCCCCGAAGATCTCGATCAGGACGCCCGTGGCCAACGCCGAGCTCATGATGTTAACCAGGTTGTTGCCCAGCAGCAGCGTGCCGATCACCTGCTCCATATGCAGGCGCAGGCGATTGACCACGCCGGCGCGGCGATTTCCCTCGCCCTCCAGCCCATGCATTTTGGGGCGCGAGGCAGCGGTCAGGGCGGTTTCCGCCGCGGCGAAAAAGGCCGAGCAGGCGATCAGGCCGATGATGACCAGAATATTCCAGATCATGCGGCGATCGCCTCGGCCAGCATCCCCTCGACCTCATCCAGCGCCACGTCCTTGGCGAGAAAGGCTTGGCCTATGCCCCGCGTCAGCACGAAGGCGATGCGGCCCTGGGCCACCTTCTTGTCGCGGCGCATATGCTCGATCAGGCGATCGGGGGCAAAGCGCCGGCCGTCGATGGCGTCCAGGCCGGTCGGCAGCCCGACGCTGGCAAGATGGCGGGCAAGGCGGGCGGCGTCCGCCGTCGGGCAGAGACCGAGGCGAGCCGAAAGGTCGAAGGCCATGACCATCCCGATGGCGACCGCCTCGCCATGAAGCAATTCATCGCCGTAACCGCATTCGGCTTCCAGGGCATGGCCGAAAGTATGGCCGAGATTTAAGAGAGCCCGTTGACCCGCCTCGCGCTCGTCGGCGCCCACGATGCGGGCCTTGGCGGCACAGGAGACGGCGACCGCATGCCGTCGCGCTTCCGTATTGCCGTCGACCAATGCGGCACCATGATCCTCCAGCCAGGCGAAGAAGGCCGCATCGGCGATGAGGCCGTATTTCACCACCTCGGCATATCCCGCCCGAATTTCACGCTTGGGCAATGTGGTCAGCGCGTCGAGATCGGCCAGCACCAGGCGGGGCTGGTGAAACGTGCCCACCAGGTTCTTGCCCTGACTGGTGTTGATGCCGGTCTTGCCGCCGACGGAACTATCCACCTGGGCCAGAAGGGTGGTGGGGATCTGCACGAAATCGATGCCGCGCAACAAGATGCTGGCGGCAAAGCCGGTGATGTCGCCGATGACCCCGCCGCCGAGCGCGATCAGCAGACTGCCGCGCTCGATGCGATGGGAGAGAATTTCCTCGCTCAATCGCGCCAGATAGGCGAAGTCCTTGGTCTGTTCGCCCGCCGGCAGCCGGATGGTGTGTTGGGCGATGCCGGCGCGCTCCAGGGCGGCCTGCAATGTGGGCAGATGAAGGCTCGCGACATTGGCGTCGGTGACGATCAGGGCGCGATCCGCCAGCGGACGAATATGGCGCCCGGCATCGGCTATCAGGCCAGCGCCGATGAGGATGTCGTAGCTGCGCGTGCCCAGTTCGACCCGTAGTCGACTGTCGCTGCTCATGGCTGCCGGCTCACGACGCGGCGCGCTGTCGCGCCGGTGCTGTCCGGAGGAAGGCATCGAGGGATGCTACCACCCGTTCGAGGGTCGCCTCGGGTGGCCCGTCCACGCTGTCGACCGTCAGATCGGCCTCGGCATAGACGGGATGGCGCTGGGCTATCAGTTCGGCGAGCTTCTGGCGAGGCTCTGCAACCTGAAGCAGCGGCCGGTCGTTGCGCCGCGAGACCCGGCGCATCAGCAGATCGAGATCGGCACGAAGCCAGACCGATATGGCGCGCTCCCGGATCAGGGCACGGGTGCGGCTATCCATGAATGCGCCGCCGCCGGTTGCCAGAACATGGGGTTTGTCGTCCAGCAGGCGGGCGATCACCCGGCGTTCGCCGTCACGAAAAGCAGCCTCGCCATGGCGCTCAAAGATTTCGGGAATGGAGCAGCCCGCCGCCTGCTCGATCTCGTGATCGGCATCGGTGAACGGCATTCCCAGGCGCGCGGCCAATCGCTTGCCGATGCAGCTCTTGCCGGCCCCCATCAGGCCGACGAACACGACCGACTTCGACGCCATACCGCCGCTTGCCCCCGGCGTCATTGCAACCCCGCCGCCGGGCCGATAAACTGTCTCGGATTCACCATAGTCGAAACCTAGCATAAATCGTCGTCGATGTCGCAAGCACGGGGGCCAGCAAGGGTTGCCGCGGCGAAGGCGGGACGGCGAGCATGAACCAACCGGAACGGCCCCAAGGATATGAAACGATTGCTGCTTTCGCTGATCCTGCTGATCCTGCTCGCCGGTGCCGGCGGGGCGGTGTTTCTGGCATTTTACACCATTCCTGCGCCGACGCAGCGGATGGAGGTCCCGGTCCCCAATGAAAAGCTCGCGAATTAGCCGGTCGATTGCGCTGGCGGCCTTGTTCGCCGCGACCTCGACCGCGGCCCAGACGACGACCACGATCACCCTGCCGGCGCCCACCGCGAGCGACACCACCTCCATTGGGGCGCCGACCGTCCAGACCCCGCCGGCACCCGAGGCGGATACCACCACAACCACGTCCAGCGGGATCGAGGTTGGCGGGTTGGGCGATGTGACGCCCGATTACGGCGGTACGCTGCAGGAAGGCGGCGGCGGATTTCCGGTGGATCTGTGGAAGGGGACCGATCGCGCCCTGGTCGAGCGCCTGCTGCCCGAGCTATCGCCGGCCGCATCCTCGCCCGCCATGCGCGATCTGACCCGCCGATTGCTCTTGACCAACGCGGAAGCGCCGGCCGGCAAGAGTGGGGGCGTCAATCTGTTCGGCGCCCGGGCCGACCGGTTGATGGCGATGGGCCTTTCCAGCGATGCCGCGGCCCTGCTGGCTTTGCAGCCGGCGCGCAGCGCCGATCCGGTTTCGGCGCGCCGGCGCGTCGAGTCATCGCTTCTGGCCGGCGATGTGGATGGCGCTTGCAAGGCGGTTGACGAGACCCGGAAGGTCGCAAGCGGGGATGCCGCCTGGCAGAAGGCGCAGATTTTCTGCCAATTGCGAGCGGGCCAAAACGATCAGGCGGCCCTCGGCCTCGATCTGTTGCGCGAACAGGACCACGACGATCCGGCTTTCTTCACCCTCACCGATATTCTCAGCGGCAATAAATCCGCCAAGCTCGACAACCTGCCCGCGCCGACGCCCCTCGACCTCGCCATGCTCCACGCCGCCAATATGCCGATCCCGCGCGACGCAGCTCAAAGTGAGGATGCGGCCGTGCTGGCGGCAATCGCGCGCGACACCTCCATCGATACGCCGCTGCGGCTGGCCGCGGCCGAACAAGCGGCCGCGGTCGGCAGCCTGCCCATTGACCAGCTGCAATTGGCCTATGCCAGCGTTCCCTATTCGCCGGGCGATCTGGGCAATGCCATCGAGGTTTCGTCTCATGATCCTGGGCCTGGCAGCCGGGCGATGCTGTTCCAGGCGGCCGGGGTCGCCGTCCAAACTGGATTGCGCGCCCATGTGGTGGACGCGGCCCTCGATCGGGCGCGGCGCCAGGGCGGCTATCTGCTGGCGGTTCAAGCCAATCTTCAATTCTTCTTGCCCATCGTCCCAGCGGACGACCTGTCGTGGTTCGCCGCCGATGCCGGCCGCGCCCTCTATGCGGCAGGCCACTTCGAACAGGCAAATGCCTGGCTGAACCTAGCCCAGAAGCGCGCGGCGAGCGATCCCCAGGCCGCGGCAGCCGTCTCCTCGCTTGCCGTCTATGCCCGCATTGCCGGGGTCGGACCGCCGCTGGCCTGGGATGGCGCGGCGGTGGCCAAGTGGCGTCAGGCTCAGGCGACAAACAGCCCGGCCGGCGATCCAGCGGCTCGGCTCTTCGCCATTTTCGAAGGATTGGGCGAGCCCATTGGTGGCAGTTGGTCGCTGATCGGCCAGGGGGGAACCGGCGGTGGTGCCGCCGGCGCCGGCGCACCTGATCCGGCCCTGTGGTTCAATCTGGGCGATGCCGCGAGCAAGCGGCGAATCGGCGAGACGGTCCTGCTCGCCCTTTACGCGCTGGGAACCGATGGGCCGGGCGCGGTCAACCCCATCATGCTCAGCCGCTCGATCGCCAGCCTGCGCCAGATCGGCCTGGATGCGGAAGCGCGCGCGATTGCCATCGAGGCGGCGATCGCCGCCGGGGTGTGATGGCGCGGGCCGCTCGCGACGCATTGTTGGATCGCTTCCTCGAAATGCTGATGGCCGAGCGCAATGCGGCCCCCAACACCCGCGAGGCCTATGAGCGCGATCTGAACGATCTGGCCGGCTTTCTCGCCAAGCGCGGCACGCGCCCGGGCGAGGCCGGTACGCGCCTGTTGCGCGATTATCTGGCGGCACTGGCCGGCGCCGGGATGGCGCCGCGCAGCCAGGCACGAAAACTCTCGGCGCTGCGCCAGTTCTATAAGTTTCTCGCCGCCGAGGGGCTACGCCACGACGATCCCACCGCCACCTTGGATGCGCCCCGGCTTGGCCGTTCCCTTCCCAAGCTGCTGGACGAGTCCGAGGTGGGCGGATTGATCGCCGCAGCCCGCGCTATGCCCGCCGGCGCTGAGCGCAGCCGTCTCGTGCTGCTGCTGGAGCTTTTGTATGGCGCGGGCTTGCGCGTCTCCGAACTCGTGGGCCTGCCTCTTGCTGCTGTTCTACGGCAGGCCCGCGTGCTGGTGCTGCGCGGCAAGGGCGGCAGGGAGCGCATGGTGCCGCTGGGCGAGCCGGTGCGCGCCGCACTGGCCGATTACCTGGCCGAGCGCGATTTTTTTCTGGCCAAGGGCAAGCCCTCGCCCTGGCTCTTCGCCTCGCGCGGCGCCACGGGGCATCTGACGCGCCAGCGCCTGACCCAATTGCTGAAGTCGCTAGCGCCGGTGGCGGGGATCGATCCCGCTCGGCTCAGCGCCCATGTGCTGCGTCATGCCTTCGCCACCCATCTGCTGGACCACGGCGCCGATCTGCGCAGCGTGCAGAAGATGCTGGGCCATGCCGACATCGCCACCACCCAGATCTACACCCATGTATCCGGCGACCGGCTGACGCGCCTGGTGGAGGCACATCACCCGTTATCCGCCAAATCGCGACGCAGGCCGGGCTCCGGGTGACTTGCAAGATCACCTCCGCATTGACAGCCGCCCATGGCTGGTTCATCTAACGGACAACCCCCAGCACAAACGGACCCGCCATGAGCTTCACCATCGTCGAACAAGCGCCGGCCCGACTCAACCGCAGCGAGCTCGCCGTTCCCGGCAGCCAGCCGCAGCTGTTCGAGAAGGCGGCAAAGTCGGCCGCCGATGTGGTGTTCCTCGATCTCGAGGACGCGGTGGCGCCCGACGACAAGCCCCAGGCGCGCAAGAACGTCATCCAGGCGCTGCGCGATATCGATTGGGGCCGCAAGACCATGTCGGTGCGCATCAACGGTCTCGATACCCATTTCATGTATCGCGACGTGGTGGATGTGATGGAGCAGGCGGGCGAGCGCCTCGACGTTATCATGATCCCCAAGGTCGGCACGGCGGCGGATGTCTATGCCGTCGACATGCTGGTAACCCAGTGCGAGGCCGCCGTTGGCCGCAAGAAGCGCATCGGCTTCGAGATGATCATCGAGACGGCACTCGGCATGCAAAATGTCCATGCCATCGCGGCCGCAAGCAAGCGCAACGAATCGCTGCATTTCGGCGTCGCCGATTACGCCGCCTCGACCCGGGCGCGCACCACCAACATCGGCGGGGCCAATCCAGATTATGCCGTGCTGACCGACAAGGTTGATGGCAGCGATAAGCGCGAGGTGCATTGGGGCGACATGTGGCATTACGCCATCGCCCGCATGGTGGTGGCCGCACGGGCCAACGGGCTACGCCCCGTCGACGGGCCCTTCGGCGATTTCTCCGATCCGGAGGGCTATCGCGCCGCGGGCAATCGGGCGGGCGTGCTGGGTTGCGAAGGCAAATGGGCCATCCACCCGTCCCAGGTCGCCCTGGCCAACGAACTCTTCAGCCCGAGCGCCAAGGAAGTGGACAAGGCGCGGCGCATTCTGGCGGCCATGGCCGAGGCCCAGAAGGCGGGCAAGGGCGCGGTGGCGCTGGACGGCCGCCTCATCGATCTCGCCTCCATCCGCCAGGCCGAAGTGCTGGTCAAGAAGGCCGAGCAGGTCGCCGGCGGGGCCGCCTAAACAAGATGCCTACCTTCCTCGAATTCGAAAAGCCTATCGCCGAGCTTGAGGGCAAGATCGAGGAACTGCGGCACCTCGCCAACGCCGACGACATGAATATCGCCGAGGAGGTGACGAAGCTGCAGAGCAAGGCGGACAGGCTGCTGCGCCAGACCTATGGCAAGCTGACCGCCTGGCAGAAGACCCTGGTCGCCCGCCACCCCGACCGCCCGCATTTCGGCGATTACGTTGGGGCGCTGGTGGAGGACTGGACGCCGCTGGCCGGCGACCGAAATTTCGCCGACGATCGCGCCATCTTGGGCGGGCTCGGGCGCTTTCGCGGACGCTCGGTCGTGCTGCTCGGCCATGAGAAGGGCAGCGATACTGCTTCGCGCGTACGCCACAACTTCGGCATGGCCCGGCCCGAGGGCTATCGCAAATCCCAACGCCTGATGGACATGGCCGACCGCTTCCGACTGCCGGTGGTGACGCTGGTGGACACGCCCGGCGCTTATCCCGGCGTCGATGCCGAGGCCCGCGGCCAGGCCGAGGCCATTGCGCGGGCCATCGAGACCTGCCTCAAGATCCGCGTGCCGCTGGTGGCCGCCATTATCGGCGAGGGTGGCTCGGGCGGGGCCATTGCGCTCGCCGCGGGCAATCGCGTGCTGATGCTGGAACATGCGGTCTATTCGGTGATTTCGCCCGAAGGCTGCGCCTCGATCCTCTGGCGCAGCTCCGAACAGGCGAAGGAGGCCGCCGAGGCCCTCAAGCTGACCGCCGACGATCTGCTGAAACTGGGCATCATCGACGAAGTGGTGGTCGAGCCCCTGGGCGGCGCGCACCGCGACCGCACGCGGGCCATCGAATCCCTGGGCGATGCCATCGACGTGGCGCTGACAGAACTCTGCCGCCATGACGGCGCACGGCTGCGCGCCGAGCGACGCGAGAAGTTCCTGGCCATGGGCAGCAAGGGCCTCAACTAGGCCTCGCTCAATTCGCGCCTAGTGTGGAGAGACTACGGCCGCATCCACGCCTTCGCCCGCCCGGGGCATGACGGCGTGGATGCGCCGTCGAGCTAGACCTTGCCGTGGCAGTATTTGAATTTCCTGCCCGAGCCGCAGGGGCAGGGAGCGTTGCGGGGTGTCTTGGACCAATCGCCATTGGGCATTGCCGGTGCGGCACCATTCTCGGCGACCGCCATTTCCAGCGCCGGATTCGGCCTGAACTCGCGTCGGCGCGGGGCTGGCGGCGGGGGCGCGGCTTGCTCGGGGGCTGGGCCCAGGCGGGCCTCGATGTGGGCCAGCACGATGGTGATCTGCTCGCGCAGGCGGGACAGCATGCCCTCGAACATCTCGAAGGCTTCGCGCTTGTATTCGTTCAGCGGATCGCGCTGCCCATATGCGCGCAAGCCGATGCCGTGACGCAGATGGTCGAGGGCCAGCAGATGGTCCTTCCATTCGCGGTCGAGCAACTGCAGCAGGATCGATTTCTCGGCGAAGCGCTGGACCTGGCTGGTGGCGCGCTCTTCCTTTTCGGCCATGTGCTTGTCGGCGGCGGCGATCAGGCGCTCGCGGATTTCCTCTTCGGCGATACCTTCTTCCTTGGCCCAATCGGCGACCGGCTGATCCATCGCGAATATGCGCAGCACTTCCTCGTGAAGGCCCTTGGTGTTCCACTGCTCGGCGTAGCTGTTGGCCGGAATATGCTGTTCGACCATGCGCTCGATCGTCTCGTGGCGCATCTCGACGACGGTGCCGGAGACATCGGTCGCGCGCATCAAATCGCGGCGCTGCTCGTAGATCACCTTGCGCTGGTCGTTCATCACGTTGTCGAATTTCAGCACGTTCTTGCGCGCCTCGAAATTGCGCGCCTCGACCTTTTGCTGGGCCTTTTCCAGTGCCTTGTTGACCCAGGGATGGACGATGGCCTCGCCCTCGCGCAGGCCGAAGCGCTGCAGCATCGAATCCATGCGCTCGGAGCCGAAGATGCGCATCAGGTCGTCTTCCAGCGACAGGAAGAAGCGCGAGGCGCCGGGATCGCCTTGCCGGCCGGAACGGCCGCGCAGCTGATTGTCGATGCGCCGGCTCTCGTGGCGCTCGGTGCCGATGACGTAAAGTCCGCCGCCTTCCAGCGCGATCGCGCGCTTGGCCGCCACATCGGCGCGAATGGCGCCGATCAGCTTGGATTTCTCGACCTCGCTCTCGATGGCTTGCGTCTCGCGCTTGATGCGCATCTCGAGATTGCCGCCGAGCTGAATGTCGGTGCCGCGGCCGGCCATGTTGGTGGCGATGGTGACCGCGCCCGGTGCCCCGGCCTCGGCGATGATATGGGCCTCCTGCTCGTGATAGCGGGCGTTCAACACCTGGTGGGGGACTTTCCGCTTTTTCAGCAGCTCGGAGAGCAGTTCCGATTTCTCGATGCTGACCGTGCCGACCAGGACCGGCTGATGGCGCGCCCGGCATTCCTCGATCAGGTTGATGATGGAATCGTATTTCTCGCGGGCGGTGCGATAGACCTCGTCATGCTCGTCGATGCGGATGCAGGGCAGGTTGGTGGGCATCTCGACGACCTCGAGGCCGTAGATGTCGAGAAACTCGGCCGCTTCGGTCATCGCCGTGCCGGTCATGCCGGCAAGCTTGGGGAACAGGCGGAAATAGTTCTGGAAGGTGATCGAGGCGAGCGTCTGGTTCTCGTTCTGGATCGTCACCCGTTCCTTGGCTTCCAGGGCCTGGTGCAGGCCTTCCGAATAGCGGCGCCCTTCCATCATGCGGCCGGTGAATTCGTCGATGATGACGACCTTGTCGTCCTTGACGATGTAGTCGACGTCACGGGCGAACATCTTATGGGCGCGCAGCGCCTGATTGACGTGGTGCAGGACCGAGATGTTCTGGATGTCGTAGAGATGGCCGGTCTTCAGCATGCCGGCCTCGCGCAGCAACAGTTCTAGATGCTCCACGCCCTCCTCGGTCAGGGTGATCTGCTTAGCCTTCTCGTCCTTTTCGTAATCGAGTTCGACCAGCTTGGGCATCACCAGGTCGACGGTGCGATAGAGCTCGGAGGAATCGTCCGTCGGGCCGGAGATGATCAACGGCGTGCGCGCTTCGTCGATCAGGATGCTGTCGACCTCATCGACGATGGCGAAATTGAAATCGCGCTGGGTCATGTCCTCCAGGCGGAATTTCATGTTGTCGCGCAGGTAATCGAAGCCGAACTCGTTGTTGGTGCCATAGGTAATGTCGCAGGCATAGGCGGCGCGTCGTTCGACATCGTTCAAGCCATGGACGATGCAGCCCACGCTCATGCCCAGGAAGGCATAGATCTGGCCCATCCATTCGGCGTCGCGCCGCGCCAGGTAGTCGTTCACCGTGACGACATGGACGCCCTTGCTCTCCAGCGCGTTCAGATAGACGGCAAGCGTGGAGACCAGCGTCTTGCCTTCGCCGGTTTTCATCTCGGCGATGGCGCCGCGATGGAGCACGACGCCGCCCATCAACTGGACGTCGAAATGGCGCTGCCCCAGCGTGCGCCATGCCGCCTCGCGCACGGTGGCGAAGGCATCGGGCAGGATATCCTCGAGGGTCTCGCCCTTGGCCAGGCGCTCGCGCAGCCAGCCTGTCCGGGCCTTCAATTCGTCGTCGGAAAGCGCCTTGACCGCCGGCTCGTGTTCGTTCACGGCGGCGACAATGGCTCTCAGCGCATTGATGTAGCGGTCGTTGGCCGAGCCGAAAATCCGCTTGGCAAGTCCGGCAAGCATGCGAAAACCTCGAATTCAGACACGGGGCAACCCCTGATAGACCGACGCCGGCGCTTCATGCGGTCGTGCGCAGGAAATCAGTCCATCAGATCAATCTGTTAGCGGTTCGATTGCGCCATGGGGACGTCCTCCGCTGGCATCGAACCCCTAGGGCAAATGAGAGATAGGCCCGGCCCCGGCCACTGTCAATCACGGGGCCGCTTCATTCACCGCTTCTTGAGGGCGCGGGGCGCCAGAACGCTTGTGCGCAAGCGAGCCTGCCCCCATATTGCCGCCCTGGCATCCCTGACGAGGAATCTATCATGAATCGCTTGCTCCTGCGGCTCGCCGCCGGTGGCGTCGTTTTGTTGCTTGGCTCCGCCGCCGCCCTGGCGCAGACCACTACCCCGCCCGCCGCCACCGACACCAAAAGCGACCCGGTCGTGGCGGTGGTCAACGGCAAGACGCTGAAGCGATCCGACGTGGTCGCTTCGGCCCAAACCTTGCCGCCCCAATACCGTAACCAGATCGATCAGCTGTTCCCTCAATTGGTCAATCGGCTGATCGATATCACCCTGATGGTCGATGAAGGCCGCCGCCAGAAGCTCCAGAACGACCCGGAAGTGAAGGCGATCGTCGCCAGATACGAGGACGAGGCCATTCGCGAAGTGCTGGTGCGCCGCTTCCTCGCCGGCAAGCTCTCCGACGAAGCTCTGAAAAAGCGCTACGCCGACGAGGTCACGAAAGTGCCGCCGAGCGAGGAGCTGCGAGCCAGCCACATCCTGGTGAAGACCGAGGATGAGGCCAAGGCAATCATCAAACAGCTTCAGGGCGGCGCCGATTTTGCCAAGTTGGCCAAGGAGAAATCCACCGATACATCGGCCGGCAACGGCGGGGACCTCGGTTATTTCGGCAATGGCGATATGGTGCCGGAATTCTATGCCGCCGCGGTCAAGTTGAAGAAGGGCCAATACACCAAGGATCCGGTGAAGACCCAATATGGCTGGCACGTCATCGAATTGACCGACCGGCGGACCAAGGCCGTGCCGAAGTTCGAGGAAGTCAAGGATCAGGTGAAGGACCAGGTCACCCAGGAACTGATCAGCGCCTGGCTTGCCGATATTCACAAGACGGCAAAGATCCAGAAGTTCGGCCTGGACGGCAAGCCGCTGCCCGTCACGCCCACGCCCTAGGTCGGCCAGTTGCCATGCCGCCGCGCTCGCCGCTCGCCCCATCGTCGACGCCGCAATTGCCTGCCCTGGCGGGCGTGCGGCTGGCGGCGCGCGCTTGCGGCGTGCGCTACAAGGAGCGGACCGATGTCTGCCTGATGGAGTTTGCTCCCGGCAGTGCCATAGCCGGGGTCCTGACCCGGTCGCTGTCGCCCTCGGCCCCAGTGGATTGGTGCCGCCAGGCGCTGAAAGGGGGCAGGGCCCGGGCCATCCTGGTCAATTCGGGCAATGCCAATGCCTTCACCGGGCGGCTAGGCAAGGCTTCTGTCGATCGCTGCGTCAAGGCAGCGGCGGCCGGGTTGAAATGCGGTCGCGGGCAAGTTTTCATCGCCTCGACGGGCGTGATCGGCGAGCCCCTGCCCGATGCGCGAATTGCCGGGGCTCTGCCGGCTTTGGTCGCCGATCTGGGGGCGGATCGTTGGACCGATGCCGCCGCGGCCATCATGACCACGGACACCTTTGCGAAAATTGCCACCCGCACGGCGCGAATTGGCGGGGTCGAGGTCCGCATCAACGGCATCGCCAAGGGCTCGGGCATGATCGCCCCCGACATGGCGACGATGCTGGCCTTCGTCGCCACCGATGCCCGGCTGCCCGCCAGCGTGCTGCGGAACCTGCTGAAACAGGCAAGCGAACGGTCTTTCAATTGCACGACGGTGGATGGCGACACATCCACCAGCGATACCTTGCTGCTGGTGGCGACCGGCGCCGGCCCCGCCCATGCCCGCATTGCCACGTCCGGCGACCGGCGGCTGGCCGATTTCCGGGCCAAGCTCGACGATCTAATGATCGATCTGGCCTGTCAGGTCGTGCGCGACGGCGAGGGGGCGTGCAAATTCGTCACCATCGACGTCACCGGGGCTGCCTCGGACGCAGCGGCGCGCCGGATCGGATTGGCCATCGCCAACTCGCCCCTGGTCAAGACGGCGATCGCCGGCGCCGACGCCAATTGGGGCCGCATCGTCATGGCCGTGGGCAAGGCGGGCGAAAAGGCCGATCGCGATCGCCTGAAAATCTCCATTGGCGGGGTCAAGGTGGCGGCTCGCGGCCAGCGCGTCGCCGGCTACGACGAAGCGCCCGTGGCCGCCCATATGAAGGGCAGCGAGATCGCCATCGCAGTGGATGTCGGCGTTGGCCGGGGTCACGCGCGTATCTGGACCTGCGATCTGACCCACGGCTATATCGACATCAATGCCGACTATCGGAGCTGAGGCGGCCTTACCGATCGAGACGGCCCGACTGCGCCTGCGTCCGCTCGCCGCCTCCGATGCGCCGACGATCGAACGATTGGCGGGGGATTGGGAGATAGCCCGCTATACCGCCCACATACCGCATCCCTATCCGCCCGGCTCTGCCGCCCCCTGGATCGAGGAAACCCGGGGTGAGCTTCGTTCGGGAAAGAAAGTCGTCGCCGCCATCGAGCGGCGGAGCGATGGCCTGCTGGTGGGTTGCATCGAACTCGATCTGACGCACGGCACGGGAATCGGCGCACTGGGCTATTGGGTGGGTCGACCGTATTGGGGTGTGGGTATCGCCAGCGAGGCGGCGGCGGCCATGCTGGCGCTGGGGTTCGAGCTCCTGGGCCTCGCCCAGATCGAGGCAGCGGCCGTGCCGGCCAATCGGCGCTCGATTCGGGTGCAGGAAAAGCTGGGGCTCGGCCTGATCGGCGAGCGCGAGGAGGCCGCACCGGCGCGTGGCGGCACAATGCAGGTGGAGGTTCGCGTGCTGGCACGGCCCCAGTCCCGCCGGCGGCTGTTGGTTTCCGCCGCCGCCCTCGTGGACATGGATGGCCGCGTCCTGCTGGCGCGCCGTCCGCCAGGCAAGCTGCTGGCGGGGCTTTGGGAATTTCCCGGCGGCAAGGTGCGCGAGGACGAAACGCCCGAGGCGGCCCTGATCCGCGAGTTGAAGGAGGAGCTGGGCATCGATGTGGCGCAAAGCTGCCTCGCACCCTTCACCTTTGCCTCCCACCGCTATCCCGACTTCGATCTGCTGATGCCGCTCTACCTCTGTCGGCGCTGGGAGGGCACAGCCACGGCCCTGGAGGGCCAGCAACTCGCCTGGGTCCGGCCGGCGCGGCTTTCCGACTATCCGATGCCGCCCGCCGACGAGCCTTTGGTCGCCATGCTGCGCGATTTTCTCTGAAGGCTAGCGCCGGTCCGGGGGCGTCCCCGGAAACCAAATGAGGGGTGCAGTGGTCTTCTGCCCAACGACAAGAAAGCCGTGGCGCTTATACCAAGCGATGAGGCACCTTTGCTGCTCCTCTGTTGACGGCTTAGAGAAGTCGAGCGGGTCATAACGAAGCACCTGACCTCGGACATGCAGGCCGAACTGATTGCAAAGCGACTTGAGCATTTCCAGGACTCTGGAACCATCGCCGCCGCGGCCCGCATACCTCTCCCGTTGAATGTTCTGAAGTACGATGACCCTTGGATCGGCGTAATCCCATTCTATCGAAACGTTAACAATTCCGAACTTCCGAAATGACTGGCCGGAGCTGCCTTCAATCGCCGAGGTCCCACATTCCGGCATTCTCCCCTACTGGCCGGCAGTGAGCTATGCCGCCGGATACGCCGCGTCTTGACTTCCACAATGCCGGTGCGCTCAAGCTCCTCGACCCGGCGCCGGGCTATCGCGCGGCACTGCTCGGCGCTGATGCGCAACCGGCCCTTTCGCGACGCCTACGGCAGCAGCATAGCCCCTTCACCCACCGCCATTCACGAGACCAGGTGGTTAACCTTTCTTAAAGAGTTCTGTGTTACCCACACGCTACGCGCTATGAATGGCGCTGATATTAGGGCCCCCATCTGTTGGGGCAGTCTATTGATCGGCACAGGGGGCCAAGATGGCCGACCCAGGAAGGCCGATGTTTTTAAAAATCAAATTGCTACATGGTTTCCTCTGCGACGGGCGCCGAGGAAACGGCGGATCGCGCTCGACTCCAAGCCTCATCTGGCTCTCTCGAGGCTTACGGGCCTTTCTGCCGCCAGTTTGTTGCAGGTTGGAACCGATCTGACCGGAGATTGCTCCGCGAGCGCCACCGCATGGAGGAACGGTTAATACGATGGGCACTCAAATTTCTGGAGAGGTTCAATAGTCGGTCAAAGCCGCATATTGACGCGGTGAGATTGCGTGGCGGGCGGTGCTCTGGAACGGCCCGCCGCCAAGGGAAGCTAAGAAGATGTATGACTGGTGCTTGGCCATTCTACTGGTAATCCTGTTCGCCCACAGCCGGTTCAACACGCCGACGAGTACACGCTACTCAACGACAATGGGGCAGTTCTACTTCGCGGAATTTTTGTACCTTGCTGCCAACCTGCTCCTGCTAGTGTTTATTTCCGGAATCGTCGCCACCTCACCTGAAGTGCTCAAGGCGATCAGCGGCAGTGCGGAGACGCCGTTTGTAGCGTGGATCCAGGGACTGTCGACGCCACTCGCCGCCGCTCTGGTGATGACCAGCCTTCTGCCGCATTTCCCTGTTATCTCCCGGATTGACGAATTCCTGCTGACCGGTTTCCGTAAGTTTGGTCATATCCCAGTTGAGGTCCATCGACTCGCTGCCGCATTGCGTGACGCCAAGCTTGAGATCGCGGCAACCGCGGCTGAAGAGTGCACCAAATACCTCGATGGGCGACTCGAATCGCCCCAAGCCTTGCAGGCTTTCCTTAGGATCAATGAGCCCGGCCAGCCCGAATACATCTTCAATCGAGTCCTCTACCTTGCGTTGCGCCTGCAACAGTTGGAGAGCGACAGGAGATTCTCTGCCGCGCTCACCCAGAACTATTTCCGCCAGGGCTTCGACAGGATCTTTGAAGGGCTTGACAGTGTCATCAAGCAGGCGAGCAGCTTCGCCTCGATTTTTCCTCAACCGCTGAGTGGAAGCACCCCAATCGCCCGTTCCTACGGTGAGTTGCGCAAGACCCTTCTTGCAGGTTGCGACGGGCTCCATCACGAAATTTGCGATTTCCTAGCGCAGGGCATAATGCAGTGCGCTCGCACACGACGGGAGCGTCATGCCGCGATGCACGACATCGGTTTCATCGTATCCGACGTTGCCCCCGCCATCATGACGGCGACAAAGTTTGTCTCCTCTGCTGCGATGATTTTCATAATCTTCGTCGCCGGATTCTCGATCATCGGCGCGGCGTTGAGAGAGTATCACCTTCCGGTGCATTTGCTGTTCGGCGTCGCACTCATCGCCTCGTGCGTTTACGGCAGTGCGACTTGCTGTGCAATCCTGCCAAAGGGGCTTTGGGACTTCGCGAACATCCATACGCTCAATATGCGGCCGACGATTGGGTACATCGCATCAGGGTTGCTCGCGATTGCTGCGGCGGCTGCGATTAGCTTCATCCTGAAGTCACTGTTGTACTTCAATTTCCGACAGGCCTTGTATGATACTCTGTTCTCGTCTCCGTGGTTTGGCATGTCGTTCGTCACCGCGGTGATGTTGGCCTTCCTCATCGACGACTTCGCCCGTAACCCTGCATCGGCGCCGAAAGGACTCCGATACTGGGAGGCGCTCGCAGGGGGCGTGGCGCAGGCGATCGCCGCGTACTATGTCGTGAATGCCCTGTTGGAATTGCGAGGGCTGACCCGGCCGCCCGCGGATATCGAGCTGCTACCCGGGCCGCCGCCATTGCCGTTCGTCTGCTCCATATCGTTCGTGATTGGGGCGTTACTTGGTTATCAAATTCCCCATTGGTACCGCGACCGTAGCGGCCAGAACAACCCGGCCCCCGCCGCCGCGGATGGCACGCGACATTGCACCCGTTGGGTCCTGTAGGGCGCAAAATTGAAATCTGCTCTGTCATGCAGCTATCTGGTAAACGTGATGCAGCCCTCCCAGCGCTGTCGTCGCCACCACTGTGCCGCTCTGGCGACCCGGCGTTGTCAGGGCCGGTGAGCAAGGGGCTCGCTGGCAGTTGTGTGCGTCAAGTTCAGCAAATTGATGGTGTGCGGGTGAGCGGAGGGGCCGCGCTGCCTGACAACGAGAAGGATGCCAGCGAGGCCGAACGAGATCACCAAGATCGCGCCGGAGAGCGCATAAACAGTCGGGGAGGCGCAGAAGTTCATCGCGCCGAACATCGTGAGCGGCAGCGTGTTCTCTTGTCCAACGAGGAAATATGTGCGCGGATATCCATTGAACGACAGCAGGAGTGAGAACACGAAGCTTGAGATGATTCCGACGCGCAAATAACAATCCGCGAGCGCCCTCCGGGGCGATGCTACATCTCAACCCCCATGGGGATGGTGAAGCGGAGGGCAGTGCCGTGCGGGGCGCGCGGCAACACCCACAAGTGCCCGCCATGTGCTTCGATGATTGATCGGCAAATCGAAAGTCCCATGCCAAGGCCGTCGGACTTTGTCGTGAACAATGGTTCGAAGATGCGTTGCGCGATGGCAGAGTCCACCCCCGTGCCGGTGTCCTCGACCGCAACAAGGACGCTGCCTGGCTCGGTGAGTGCCGAGGACACCGTTAGCACCCTCGTGCGTTCTGTGACCGCTCTCATGGCTTCGATGCCGTTCATGATCAAGTTCAGCAGCACCTGCTGCAGTTGAACCCGGTCACCGAAGATCGGCCGATTGCCGGTGAACAGGTCGGTGTGAAGCACGACGCCGTGCCGCTGCAGCTCGCTGCGGGTGAGCGCCAGCACCTCGCGAATGGCGTCATTGATGTCGAGCTTTGCCAGTTCCGGCCCAGTCTTCTTGGCGAGCGCCCGGAGACCGCGGATCACGTCCCCCGCGCGCTGGCCGTCCCGCACGATGCGCAAGAACGCATCCCGCGCTTCGTCGAGATCGGGATTATCCCGGTTCAGCCAGCGCAAACCAGCGTCGCCGTGGGTCACGACAGCGGCCAGGGGCTGGTTGATCTCATGGGTAATGGAGGCGACCAGTTCGCCCATTGCTGTCAGCCGCGCGACGCGAGCGAGTTCCGCCTGAGCACCTCTCAGCGCCTCCTCGGCGTGTCTGCGTTCGGTGATGTCCATCACTGTGCCGACGAATTCGAGGCCGCGGGACTCAGTGATGTCGGGCTGACCCACGCTTTGCAAGTGCTTGACCGATCCGTCAGGCAGAACGATCCGGTATTCATGCTGGTACCGACTTCTTTCGCGCGCGGCCCGGTCGAGAACTCTCTCGAACGCGGGCCGATCGTCGGCGTGAACCCGCTCGATGAATGTCGCATAGGATGGCTGCGTTGTCGCCGGATCGAAGTCAAAGATGCGGAAGTGCTCTGCAGACCAGGAGACCTCGCCGGTGCCGACCTTCCAGCGCCAGCTGCCGGTGTGGCTGATCTGCTGCGCTTCGGTGAGCGAGGCTTCGCTCCGCCGCAGATCGTCCTCGGCCTTCTGCCGATCGCGGTTCTCATTGATCAATTCGGCATAGAGGCGGGCATTCTCGATCGAGATCGCGGCCTGCGACGACAACAGCTTCAACACCGAGATCTGGGCGGGCGTGAACACGTGCGATGCCAGGCTGTTCTCGAGATACAGCAGACCGATCAGCTTGGCCTGCTTCACCAGGGGCAGGCAGAGGATTGACTGGGCGTGCTTCCGACGGATGTAGGCGTCCGCCGAGAACGGGTTCTGGGCCGAGGCATCGTCCAGGATCACGCTTTCTCGCGTCCGGATCACGTAGTGGAGAACGGATTCGGGAAGCTCGGAGGGCGTCACAACTGCCTGACGCAGCGTGACCTCGACCCGGCCGCGGCCGGTCGTCGCCTCCGCTTCGATCCGCGGCTCGTCGCTCGGGAAAAGGATGAGAAGGCCCCGCTCGGCCCCCGCATGCTCGACCGCGATTCTCATGAGCATCTCGATGAGCTTGGCAAGTTCGATCTCACCCAACACCGCCTGCGAGGCCTTGACGACCGCGCCTATGTCCAGCTGCTCGACGGGGGCGCCGAACATGGCGGTTGGCGGCGGCGAGGTGGCGTCCTCTCGGAGGTGCGGGTGGGACTGCTCGAGGTGCCGAACCTTGCCCACGGCACCCCAGCGAAGATAAGAGTACCTCGCGTTCCGCAGATAGGCGTGAGCGATCGTCTCAAAGCCGCGCGCCGCGTAGAACCGCGCGGCCACCTCATGGGCCAAGCCCTCGTCCTGCACGAAACCGTTCTCGCGAGCCGCTTGAATGGCCTGCTCGTACAGACGCATCGCGTCGCCGTCTCGCCCGTCGAGGCGGGCGATCTCGGCCGACACCAGTGCGTGCTTGTCGACGAACGTCGGTGGATAGTTTTCGGCCCACTCGCGCAGTTGTTCGCGATGCGCCGTCAGGAGGTCGCGCCACCCAGTCTGCTCGTCAGCAGTAGCGTTCTCGTAGAGCGCCGCCACCGTCAGCGCGGTGTAGTAAAAGTAGTCGAGTAACTGGACATGGGTGGCCACCGCCCAAAGCAGCGCCTTCGCCTTGTCGGCTGCCGCGAGAGCCTCGGCGTAGTCGCCTGACAGGAACCGCGCCTTCAGTTTTAGGATCCAGTGCCAGGCGATCGACACCCTTATCCGCTCCCCTGTCAGCTGCGCCTCGAACGTCGCCTCGTCGAACTGCGTGTCGCTGAAGGTGGAGAAGGTCGCGGTGCGGCCCTGCATGGTCGCGATGAAGCGTTGCTGGCTCACGATGATCTCCGCGACGTCGGCGTACCTGGCTTTCCGGACGAAGTCCAGGGCCATCTCCGACTCGCGCCACACCGCGTCGAGCGGATCGTTCCGCAGGAGAAAACTTGTGACAGATTGGTCCATGCTGTAGCAAGCGGAGGTCAGATCCCCCGTCTCAATCGCGGCGCGAAAGGCCGCCCGCATGGAATCGATCGCGGTCGCGATCGGCTGTGTCCAGAGGGCAACTATTCCCATCGCAAGGTGGACCTTTGCCTGATAGGCGATAAAGCCGTGCTTCTCGACCAGGTCGCATGCGAGCCTCGCGAATCGATACCCCTCGCGGTAACGGTGAAAGGCTGGGCCGAGCATACACCCGCAATAGCCATACGCATGCGCGGCAGCGCCGCTCGTCCCGTGTTGCATGCTGACGTTCACCATGCGGCACAACTGCAAGCAATACAAATGGAAGTCGGTAAAGTAGGCGGGGGAAGTAAGCACCGAAAGCACCTGCATAGCGGCCTGCAGTTCCGGATCGGTCATCAGCGGCAGATCGATCAGGCTCTCGATCGGCCGCCCATTGAGGGTCTGGCAGAGCGTATCGTATTCGGCCTGGACCTGCTCCCAGGTCGGGTGTGCCGGCAGGTCAATGCCGAACAGGCGCAGGCAGGTGAGCGCGCTGTCGACGGCTTGCGGGTTTTCCGACTTCACGATGTGGAGCAGGACCTTGCGACGATAGGCGGCCGCCTGGTCGACTTTCGACGTCCCGCGCTGCAGCAACTCCGCAATCAGTTGCTCGGCTTCTTCGAAGTTACCGCTCAGATACTCGCACTCCGCGCGTTCGAGCCTCAGGCTGAACATTAATTTGTACTGGCTGCACCAGTCTCCTTCGTCCAGCAGCGCCATGCCGGCCGCCAGATACACGCATGCGGACGCATAGGCCGCCGACGCCTTGGCCCTTCGCCCGGCACGCAGGTCGATCGTCGCCACCTGCGCTTTCTCGTCCCGGTCGATCAGCCGTGTGGCGCCCCGATTGAACTGGCTCGCGACATCGAACAGATGCTCGGCGAGGTCGTCAGCCGTCATGCTCGCCAGTAGCGCGCGGCCGATGCGCAGGTGGACTTCGGCGCGTTGCTCTGCGGGAATCAGCGAATAAGCCGCCTGCTGGATCCGGTCGTGCAGGAATTTGTAGGTCCTATCCTGGTGGAGGACGAGCCCAGCGTGAACAGCTTGCCAGAGTGCCGCGTGCATCATCTCCTCTGTTTCCCCGTGAACCAGGGTCAGCGTAGCGGCCTCGGCGCCGTTGCCCAGGCAGGCGAGCTGTTTCAGAGTTTCTTGGGTGACGGCGGAGAACCGCTTCAGCTTCTTGACCATGAGATCCACCACATTGTCGGTGTAGCTCTTGGCGCGGATGCGATCCATGTCCCATTGCCAAGCTGGAGCGACTGGGTCGAACGCGAGCAGCCCCTCTTCGGCCAGCGCCGTGAAAAACTGGATCGCGAAAAACGGATTGCCGGCTGTCTTCTCCTGCACCAGCTGAGCCAAGGGCAGTGCGCGCTCCGGCCCGCAATGCAAGGCATCGGCGACGAGCTGGCCGATGTCGTCGATCCCGAGGGGCGCCAGCACGATCTCATGCACCCTCACATCGGCCGTGCGGATCGCCTCGAGCGTCCGCAGAAGCGGGTGCGTGGGGCCGACTTCGTTGTGCCTGTAGGCCCCGACCAGCAGTAGGTAGCGCACATCAGAATGTGTGACCAGGTGTTCGAGAAGGTCGAGCGTGGCTGCATCCAGCCATTGTAAATCGTCAAGAAACAGTACGAGTGGGCGCCCCCTGCGCGCGAATACGCCGAGGAAGCGCCGGAAGACCGTCTGGAAGCGGTTTTGCGCGTCCCGCGGCGGCAGGTCCAGGACCGGCGGCTGTTTTCCGATCACAAGCTCCAGTTCGGGAACGAGGTTCACGATGAGCTGACCGTTCGGGCCCATCGCCTCCTGGAGGGCGTCCCGCCACCGGCCGAGGGCCGCTTCGCTCTGGCCCAGAAGCGGGCGGATAAGGCTCTGAAAGGCTTGGGCCAGGGTGGCGTAGGGAATGTCACGCTTGTACTGGTCGAATTTGCCGGACGCGAAGAGGCCGCGCGGCGGGACAAGCACCCTGTGAAGCTCGTTCACCACCGAGGATTTGCCGATGCCGGAATAGCCGGAGACCAAGACCAGTTCGGGCATGCCGTGAGCAACGACGCGCTCGAAGACTGCCAGCAAGGTGTCGATCTCGCGCTCCCTCCCATACAGCCGCTCGGGGATCAGCAGACGGTCCGACGCGTCCTGCCTACCCGGCGGGAACGGCTCGATGCGGCCGGTCGCCTCCCATTCCGCCAGGCACCGCCGCAGGTCGACCGTGAGACCGGCGGCGGTCTGATAGCGGTCCTCAGCGGTCTTGGCGAGGAGCTTCATCGCGATCGCCGACAGCGGCCCCGGTATGCCCGCGACCCGCTCGTCTGGCGGCACCGGTTGCCGGGCAATGTGGCAGTGCACCCACTCCATCGGATCGGCGGCGGCGAAGGGCAGCGCCCCCGTCAGCATCTGGTAGAGGGTGACGCCCAGCGCATAGAGATCGGTGCGGGAGTCGATCGAGCGGTTCATCCGGCCGGTCTGTTCCGGCGCCATGTA